>JACCDR010317828.1_pt1 | contig 35612 bp, 54 predicted proteins | sample 7446431 | NCBI WGS metagenome assembly JACCDR01 (sample SAMN15323443, study PRJNA562643) | freshwater metagenome | isolation source: river surface water | place: USA:Blue River Watershed | collected 2017-08-17 | reverse complement strand
GGTTTACCAGTTTGGCTTTATCCTTTTTTGAACGTTCATATGGAAATATATTTAGCAAACATAAAATCTTCGTTTTTTAATCAATACATGCCTCCATGGTATCTTGAATACTACAAAGAAAAAATGGATGTCCAACTTGTAAACTCTTATGTCGTTTTCGTGATGGATAATTTCGATGAGTATCTCAGAAATGAAAATTTAGGTGTAGGGAACCCTAATGAAGCACGAAGAGATTATTTTCAAAAGAGATTCGGATGGGTTATGGAAGAAAAAAGAAAAACTTGGTATATGATTCAGAGACTAAGAAATAAATTTGCTGATATATCTATTTATGGAATTAAAGATCAAGGTGATATGTTATTTTTATATTTTGCGAATCAATTATTACGAAATATTATGACAGATAATACAGAAACTTATATACCTAAAGATTTCAAAGCCGCGTTAATTTTCCCTGAAAAAGTGTATAATCAGTATTATATTGGCTTAAGAAATGCAAAAGATGCATCACATAATAGCTTTAAATATATTTATAATACACCCAAATCAGTAATGAGAACTGTAATGAATTGGTTTTCAGAATCAGCTGATATTTCAGATCCAGCTACTAACCAACTAAATTTCGCTTTTAATGAAGCGAATCACGGAAATCGATACTATTCAAAATAAAATTTCTAATTAACCTATTTATATGACTCTAGCGTTACCTAAAGCTTTCATTGTTAATCCTAACCCAGCGGAAAAAGAGTTATCAAAAATCAAAGAAAAATTAGATATCCCAAGAGAGTATTACCAAGAGCAACTTAAAAGTTGGATTCAACACGAAATTCAAGCTGATGCAACTATTACTCAAGGGACAAAGGATCATATCTGGGCCAAATATTTTCAAGAAAAAGAATTAATGGTCACAGAGACAATTAAAGATTCATACATTGAAGAATTTAATTGTTGGATTTTAGGAAAAAGTAAATTCAATGACAAAAAATATACTCCATGGGGAAAACATCGACTCGTAGGTAGAACTATTGAGAATTATTTAACTCAATTTGTTGAAAAAAAATCAGATTTTTATTTGTATATGGCAAAACTTCGAAACAAAATACCAGATAATATCGTCGACGCGTGGTTATATTTTAGATTAATTGTGATGCCGACTGATAGTAATGGTGTAGAAAGAACACAATACATGAAATTCCTTGAAAATAATTATCTAAAGGATTGGGCTGCTTGGTTCAATGATTCTATTCAAGATGATACAGTGGCTTATCAAGAGGGCGCTAAGGCAGTTAAAGTATCTCAACTTGACCCCCCAACAAACGACCCATCAAATGCACGTGGTTCCGCGGGAAAGAAATGTATCGCTGACAAAAAATTATATCAAATTAATGTAGCTGTCCCAACACCCGGACCTACCGCGACTAATCCTGATCCTCAGACAGCTGCTCCTTCCACGACTGGCACCAATTCCGGACTTCCTTCTACAGTCAGTAACCCCGCTGGTACTCCTGACCCAATGGACATAGATACTTCTCAGAATCAAAATCCTCCTATACCTCAATCACCGCCTCCAGATCCAAACCAACCCCTTTTAACTCCATTACCCCCTCTTACCTTTGTTCCTCAACCTCTTCCAATCCCAGTTCGTCCAGTGGTTGACCCACAAGTTTTGACGGATCTCCAAAATGATTTAGCAGCAGCTAACAATCGTTTGAAAGAAATTAAAAGAACACTTGAAGATGAAAGACAACAACTTACGATGACACAAGAAGAAAACAATCGATTGAATATTGAAAAAAACCAATTACTAGAACAGAAAAGAAATTTAGAGGAACAACTTCAAAGACAAACGAATGCGCTTAATGAAAATAACCAATTAAGAACAAATCTCCAAAATGAATTAGCTGCAGCTAACAATCGTTTGAACGAGCTTAGAAGAACACTAGAACAAGAAAGAGAAGGTATGATGACACAAGATGAAAAAAACCGATTACAAGCAGATAAAAGAAATTTAGAAAGACGACTCGAAGAACTTCAAGGAGAAATGAATAGACTTGATGAAGACAACCGGATAAAAATATCAGATTTAGATATGCAAATCGCACGAAAACAAAATGAATTAGATAATGCTTTAAGAACTATTGGAGTCAATGTAGAAACAATCAAAGAACATGAACGACGGATAGCAGAACTTCTTAACAAGGAAAACTTATCAAGTGCTAATTATCGTCAACTACTTGACAGTGTGAACCAACTTCAAGGTCAAGTTAGTAATTTACAAGCATCAAATAATGAATTGAGCACCCAACTTGAGAGTTTACAAACTAGTTCAGAAGCACTAACAAATCTAAAAAATCAACTACAAGAAGAATTACAAACAAAAAATGAAAATCTTGAAGCGTCTCGGCTTCAAATGGTAGAACTCGTTCGGAGAGCAGAAACCCAGAATTTGGAAATTCAAAATATGCAAAGGTTTATGGAATCTATTCGTCAATTAATGCCAGAGGGATCACCAATTATTCGTACTTTGGATGATGCCTATAGAAGAATCGCTGACTTAAAACAAGTTCGTGATCAGACTTTGTTAGATTTACAAAGATTACGTGAACAAAATACAAATGATGGACAATTAACAGAACAGTACCGAATTCAACTAATGAGTGCTGAGACAAGCGCAAATTTTATGAGAGATCAAATCAAGGCTTTAACAGAAGAATTACAAAAGATGCAAAAAGAAGCAGGGAGCGCTAGGGCTGATTTACATAAAGTAAGAGAAGAAAAACAAAGATTAATTCAACAAAGAAACCAAAAAGATCAAGAACTTCAACAGAAAGAACATCAATTAGGAGAATTAGAACAACAAAACCAACAACTTCTTGATCAATATAATCAAACAAAAAATAATCTTGATACACTACTTCAAAACTTGAATCAACTTCAAGGGGAAAAAAAGGACCTAGAAAAAGAATTAAAACTAGCTATAAAAGAGTTTCATAGGATGCATGGGATATTCAAAGAAGAACAAGAATTTAGAGTAAAGTTTCAGCAAAGTTCTCATTTGAATGATGTTGCAGCGAAAGAATGGGAAGCGAGATTTTTAGATGTTCAAGATCAATTTAAACTTCTACAACAAAATTATCAAAACCTCTTTAAGGAAGGTTCTCAGTTACAACGACAATATGACGAACTTCACAATGAATGGCGACAAATGAAAACAAATGAAGAAATAATAAATACAAACTTACGATCCCGGTTGAATATGGCTGCTGATGCCGCCCAAAAAATAGTGAGTAATCAGTCACCAATGTTGCCAGCGATAAAAGAAGTTGCCGAGAAAGCTAATAATTTAGATCGCTCTGTATTTCATGCAACAATCGATACATTCGATGCTTTAATTGATGTGGTAAAACAATCAGAAAAAATTGTTAATGAATGGGCAGCTTATAAAGATGAATGTGAAGAATTCATCGAGGAAATAAAATTCGCTGAAGAGACACATCATGAGTTATTCCTAGAACACACAGGTGTATTAAAACAAAAAAGAATAATGGAAGAAATACTTGAAAAAGTTAGAGCGAGCTCTATTTCATTAGATGAAGCTCGATTTTTACAAGGAGAAGAAGAGGATATTTCCATGGATCCACAAAATGTATTTGAGTCATTAGAAAAAAAAAACAAAATGTCACAAGAAGCTAAAGATTTCATCAAAAAAGAACTCCTCAAGCCAGCTGTACAAAACAACGAAAAGTTAACTCGCTCATTGAAAATACTTTTTGCGATTACTGAAAGATGCCGATGGATAAGAGAGAGTATGTTTCAAAATTTCACTTTTAGGTACCAAGCCTCAATGAGTCTTGGATCAAAATATTATTGTATGAGTCAACTTCTAGCTTTATTATGGAGAGATCATGGATTGAGCAAAGAAATCCAGTTTTTAACAGGACAACTTCAAGGAAACAATATTTGGAGTCAATTACCAGAAGAAGCTAAAAACCTTATAAGGCGTATCGATATAAATATCAATAATGTAAAAGAACATCCAAAAACCTTTAGACAGGCAATGCCATCAGAATTAAAAGAATTAAAAAAAGTATTCGGGAAGGTATTCTAAACTATCAGACAAATGTGTGAAGTTAAACCATCTAATATTCCTGGAGCTGGATGTGGTCTTTTTGCTGTAAAACATTTCAAAGCTGGTGATATTATTACAAATTATGGTGGAAGTTTTTTTATAGATCGAAATAGTGAATATTTACTTCTTGATGAATATGGTATAACCTGGGATGCAAAACATGATTACGATGAAAAAACAGAATTAGGGAGATTTGCAAATGATGCTGATTTTAAACCAGAAAATTTTAATTATAAATTCTCTAACAATTGTGAATTTGTGACTTGCGAAGCAATGGGTATTTCTCCAAAATTAATTGCGACAAGAGATATCGAAATTGGAGAAGAAATATTCGTGCCTTACGGAAAAAAGTATTGGAATTTCTGGGAATTACGTAAATAAATGTTTATTGTTCAATTAATAACATATTTCTGTTCATTTGAGGGTCTGATACACGGGCTACAGGGCCTTGCCAAAAGTTACTTTCAATACAATAAGCGGATTCGGTGACTTCAAAAATTAAATTAACTTCGAAATTTTGAATTGTAATGACTTGTCCTGTATAATCCAAAACTTCGACATCGATATTTTTTGAATTTGGAAGTTGTTGATCTTTAACCAATGGTAGACCCACAGGATCACAGTGTACCATTCCCATTGTATTCAAAACTGGAATGCCATTGGCCACATATTCAGAACGGTTTTGAATGTTAGGGAGATTCTTTAAACGAATAAATATCATCGTCGGAAGATTTTGGGACGTCAGCCAACATCGAAGTTTCACGTTTTTCAGACCTCCAGGTCCGAAGCCAACGTTCAGCGTCTGCTTTCCTTGTGTTATTTTTAGAGCTATCAGACTGTGAAATTTGTCGGACATTCCAATCAAAAATCAAAGCCAACTCTCGAAGATTTGATTCAACTTCTACTTTAGAATTATTGAGTATAATACAAACACCAGCAGCGAAAGCATCTGCTTCATGGTAACTGACTTCTCTGGCTTTGAAAGTTAAATGAAAAGCTTTTAATATAACTTCTTTTTTTCTTTGACGATCTCCTGTCAAACTGTAGTATTGAGCTATAGCAGTAGCCGGAGTTTCGTAATAATGAAAATCTTTTGGTCCTAATTTGAATCTATCTATCAAGTAGAATTGTAAAGCCCCTAAAGTCGTGTTGATTTTTTTTGTCAACTCTGGTTGGTTAGCAAAGTAATTTGTTTCCACGAAAAAGTAGAAAGGTTTTTCGACATCCGCAACATACTTGTCCAAATTTGCAATTTCTTGGAATCTGCCGTTAGAGCAATCCAACGTATGATTGGATAACTGAACTTTGTTGTTCGTGAATCCCAAAAATAAAATTCCAAGGTTTCTAACACCAGGGTCGACAAAGATATACTTTGCCTTAACGCTCGCCGCCATGCAACCTAGCAACAAAAGAAAGAATAATCAAAAAGTTAAATGCGTCTATTCTTCGTTAGAAATCGCTGATAGGTGCGTGTTCATGTCAATCATTCGTAACGGTCAAGAACACCTATTGGGACCCTATTACAATTATGCCACAGCAGCCATGCACATTTTAGGGGCAGTTCACGAAAAAGCACTTCAAGGAGACGCGAAAATTAAAGCTTCTCAAGCAGAATCGAAGCTTGAACAGTTGAATGCTCTTTTTCCTGGAATGCAGAGTCAATACAGAGACAGTAAACTGAAATATCAAGATTTGAGAGTCGAAGAATTCAACAAAGCGGACGGAGCTCAAAAAGTGAACATTTTGAAATCTTTGGAACAACAATATCCTTTTTTGGGTTATCAATCGCACTCAGTTTCTGAGTATTTGGCATTCAAAGAAAAATTGAAGAAGCCTGATTCTACGAAGGCGATTCCTTTGGGATATCACATTTATCAGTTTAAACTATCTGATGCTTTGAATGTCAAATACTTCTTTTTGAAAGCCGACAAAAAGTTCAATCGTCAAAATTACCCTTACGTCAAAGCTTACGTTCATAAAAATCAATTGTATCAAGTCTGTTTTGGAGACCAAGGAGGATCTGGTGGAGTCAATAATAATCTCAAAGCAGTTTTTGAAAAGATTGATGATTTGAAGGGAGATATTCTTGTCATTGGAACGAAGAATCTTCATAAACTTGGAGAACAGGACTTGAAGGCAATTGAAGAAGGACAAGAATTGGTTTTGACAATTGGTGCTCTAATTTCGAAGTCATCAATGGAAGGGATGGCCGTCGAAACTGAAGAAAGCGCTGTAAAACGGAAAAAGACATCCAAAAATGAATCACCATTTCTAATGGAATTGGTAAAAACCGCTTGTTGTGTAAACAAGTAAAAAATGCCAAGATCTCACACTCAAGAGAGTGCACCTAAATTTACAATAAAAGATTTAAACGGTACATGGAGTGATAAAAGTCAAACTTTTAATTATAACCCTAATGAATACAAAATTAGACAAAGTCCAAAAATGGATGCCAATTGTACTATTTCTATTTACGGAAAAAGAAAAACAGGTAAAAGTATTTGGTCAAAATGGTATATGTACAATCACCGAGATGTTTATCCATGGGGTTGGGTGTTTACAAAAACAAGAAATAATAAATTCTGGGAAAATATGGTTCCAAAAGATAAAATTTTAGGGGAATACAGTCCTTATAATTTACAACAAATTACTTCTCGGCAAAAAGAAATGATGTCGATGTACATTAAAGGGATGAATGTAAATCCGTTGGCTTTTGTAATTTGGGACGATGCCCTTGGTAATGAAATCAAATACGATGATTACTTATCCACTTATTATTTTAATTCTCGGCATTTTGGGACTTTAAATTTAATGACAGCGCAACATGTCACAGGTACTCCTCCATGCATTCGTCAAAACACAGATATGGGAGTTATTTTTAAAAATTATAACAAACAAGCACTGGACCATTTAACAGATGATTTTTCACATAACAAAGATAAAGATTATTTTCATAATGTTATTCATAAATATACAGAGGACCAAAATTTTTTAGCAATTGATAATGACCCAAATACAAAAGATGAAGATTATATGTATTATGGAAAAGCAGATATAATTGATGAACCATTTCCATTAGGATGTGAACTTTACTGGAGAACCCAACCCGAACAATTAGATGAACTAATGCAAGGAAAGTACATCAATCAAATGGACAGAATTAAACAATTGTCTGATGTGGACAATGTCGTTCGCCTTTTTGATGTTTCTAGACCAGGAAGACAGATTGATAAACAAAGTAATGGAGGCATTAGATCGATTGTCAACGGTAAAGAACCCTTATGAACAACTAACAGAAACTTTGGCAACTTTTGGTTTGGGATCCCCAGTAACCAGAGTAGTAATGGGATTTTTAGTTGGATCGGGGTTAACTTATTTATTTCAACCTAGATGGGCATTTGATGCCGCAGGAGCAAGACCGTTTTCATTAACAGATGACGATCCAAGAAGTACCAAGTTTCCCTGGTACGGTCCCGGTATCCTCTTCGCTCTCTTGTTCGGTGTCTTCTTTTAAAACATAAACCTCTTCAATTACGAATCCGGGATTAGCGTAACATAAAAAATTTCCTCTAAAAGTTAAATACAAATAAAAATTCAAATTTTTATTCGTCTTTATGACCTGAGACTTCGACTCTTCCAGGTGGATCGTATTTTTTAAGATGTTTCTCCAAACGATCACGAAAACGTCCTCCACTTGAACTAGCTGATTCATGAATATTTATTGTGATGATTTTATTTGCTCTTCTTCGAAAATTCCAGTAAAGTCCAACCAATCCTATGATTACTGAAATCAAAGAAATAATAATCATAATTGCAAGGAAGTTTGGAGTAAGTTCTAGCATTTACCGTACGTTTAGAAAATGTTAGTTAAAGTATACCTCACAATTAAATTGTTTCATCATTTTGTGGATCGAGCTTCCTTCCCTGAGATGTGGGATGATGTTTTAAATGTGGAATTAAACGAACATCCAAATATTGAAACTTATAGAGATTTATTTCAATTTGTGTTTTACGAAAGTTGTAAAAACCGTCAATATATTAATGTGGATTTTTCTATGGCACAAACTTATGGACCAGGTTTGGATGACAAAATTAATATAATGGGTGATCCTATCATCTTTGGTACGTCATATGGTCATGTCAATGGACTTCCTGGAATTATAAAAGGTGAAAGAATCAAAAAAACATCTCAATTTACCTTCGAGAGAATTTTTTAATAAAAAAGATTTGTTGGTTGTGGCCTGAAACGAACTCTTTTTTTTGTAGGAGGAGCGCCAATTTGTCTTGGTCTAATTCCAATATTAGGATCACTTTCATTGTACAATCTATTTCTCATGATGGCTTGGTAATAACCGAAAGGACCGTAAGGATTTCTATTTGAAATCGGGACATCCGCCTCATCACCAAGTTCAGCTCTCTGGGTGACAGTGGGCTCTCCAGCAGCCATAAAATAACGATTGGTGTATTCTGTTGATGGTAACGAATAATTATCAATAAAAACTTTGGCTTGATGAGCTAACGAATTATCTGGGTCTCCTGAAAAACTTATACCTTCATATGGTGCTCCAAAATTATAACCGTTATTTTTTTGACCAGCACCATATGAAATTCCTAGTGTATCCTTCGACTCAAATAAAAATTTCGGGGCTTGAGATTCGTATAATGCCTCATTCAAAGCACGTGACTCTATGACTTCCTCTAATTCATACGTTGGTTCTTGAGTAGGATTGCTCATTGGTAGATACCAATCAGAAACGAATTTTACTTGAGCATTTCCAGCTTGTAACGGTCTTCCCTGCATAAAATAGATATCACCAGCATCCCTGATATCTCTGGCATGTCGTTCAGCCAATGCGTGAAGGTCAGACTTACGTTTGACGTCATAGGCGTTTGGTCCCTGGTCAAAATAATATTGACTGGACAAAGCTGAAATACCAATTATTGCTCCCAAAGCAATTACTTCCATTAGAGAGTTAACACTTCAATCTAGAAATGAGTAAATTCTTAAAAAACAAAACATGCGTTAGCCTTCAAATTTTTAATGATGATGGAAAATTGCTTCCTTTCTATAGGACTGAAAAAAACATCATTTCGTGGTCAGACATTCCAGGAAATTACCATTTCCTTGATATAACTGGGGATCTTCAAGCTGCGATTCATCAATTTTGGAAGGACACAAAAAAACAAATGGTGCAAGCATTGTTGTTTATTGAAGAAGACGATCCATTACAACATCGAGACATCCATGTTCGATTGCATATTTATTTCAAAACAGATCATGAATGTTCGAGGGATGTGGTTTTATTTCTTGGAAATCTTCAAAAATTTTATGATCTAAAGAAATATTTCTTCACGTCTGATGGCGCATTAAATGAAGCAATGGCCATGGATAAATGTATAGATTTTCAAATCATTCAACCTCACAAAAGATTTGTTACGCCCTGCCCGGATAATTGCTCTTCAGTCGTGGACCCAAAACTTATCAAATTTTGGTTGCATGAAGAAATACCCGTTTTTAAATTTCTCATCAGGTATTATAAGAATGGAAACATCATCGGCGATAATTAAATCTTTGGAAAGTACTTTTGAAAAAATTACATTAAAAACTAAAGTTTACGACAATGAACATAAATTATTTTTATTGTTGTTCGAAACCCCTGAGAAACGAAGATTTTATGTCTTTGGAGATTATATTTTCTCAGAAGATTATAATAATGAGCATAAGTTACTTTTTGAGCGGTCGGAATACGAGACAGAGAACAACGAGGGTTCCTGTGGATAATCATCATGTCCTTAACGATCATTTACTCTATCCACTTCGGATGGACCCAGTAGCCACAGGAAGAATAGAACCAAGATACAATGAATTCGTTTTGCCTTTTTTTCAGAATCGAGATTTTTTAGGAACTAATTTTATTCCAGGAATGCAGAAAAAAGATTATTTAACACGTTATAGACAGATGAAAACCGACTTGGAAATCGAAACAGCGACCAATGACATGCTGGATCCTTTCCTGATTAATTCAGCGAATAAATTTAAGGGGGATTACCATACTCCTTATGAAAACATGACAGGAATTATGATGGAATCCAGTTTAACTTTACCCCAAAATTCTAAACCACGTATTATCTATGGAAAATCTGACTATTGAAAAAAAAAATCAAATCTTGGATTGGTTCAAGATTTTCTTCGAATTTGTTCCGTGTGGTCTTTCTTTATTCGAAGATCATGAAATGATACATGGCGTTGAACAATCTGGAGCTTTTTATTTTCAATTGATGAGACTTGAAGAAGGCAAAAATTACAATCTAAGATATCCATTTCGTGTGGTAGCTATTCTTCCTGCTTTATGGATTTTTTATGATATTAGTGCTGTAGTGCTTGCTTTGAAATATGGTTGGGATGTCAAAGATGTTCGAAAAAGTTTTTATTTATTTTTAAGTGAATTGAAAAAATTCCATGATCCTCAAGAATACCCTGAAAATTACGATCAAGATTTAAACTGGTTAATCCGTCTTGCTTTCGAATCTGAAGTTCCATTATCGTTGTTAAAAACAGAAAGTATGATAGATTTTTATTGTGATTGGTTGTCTGATGTCAGTCGGTTAAATTTAATTTCTTTAGATGAAAAAGGCATCAAAGAAATTAAAACAAAATTAATTGAAAATAAACCATCCATTTTCTAAATATAGGTTTAACAATTATAAAAAAAAATGTCTTCGGGGTCATGGTCCATCAAAATGTTGCTCGAAATCGCCATCAACACTTTTGGTGCTACGTTTGCTATTAATATGTTAGGTGGTCAAAATTTGTTCATTAAGGCCATTGGCGCTGGAGCGGGTTCATATGTTTCTGATATGCTAGCAACGGCTCTTTTCTTTTCATCAGATGCTAACTATAAATTAAGACCTCAGCACACTTCAGGATATCCAATGATGACTATTATCGCTGTTCTCATTAATGAAGAATTGGGACTTACTTCAGACGCAACAGCTATTTTTATTGCTCAATTGTTGTACGCACTAACTCTTCCGATGGGATCAGGACAAGTTTGTGTTAAAGTCCCGTGGAAGTAGGTTTAAAACACTCTTCAGGATCAAATGAAAATGCTCTATTGGACAAGTTCAACAGAGCCTGCATCTTTTCCAATAAATCTTTGTGTGTTGGAAAACGATATAATTGAAATAATAAACCAGATTTTTCACTTACCACGCCGAGTTTTTCCCATTCGTCTTTGTTAATCTCTATTTTTTTTAAGGTAAGATATTCTTCCAATGGGAAATGTCGGGTTTGCCACTTTGAATTTTCTGGATCGAAATGATCTTCAATAGAAGTTGAACATGAAGTCATAGGACAAGGATTATTAGCCCATTGTGTTTTCCAAGCCAAGTTTGTTTTGTGATAACAAAACTCCAATGCAATTTGTTGTTCGATTGTGCTTTCCATTTGAAGTTTTAAGTGATAAAATGTTAATGGCGGACTTTGGTATGGCACAAATGAAGGAAACGATTCAAAAATTTCCATAAAAACCAAGGACAAGAAAGCTCGACCATAATGTAGGCTGTTTTTTAGCGGGATTTTTTCACATTCACAATCTGGGAGATTAATATTAGAACAAAATTTAGTTTGTTTTGTCGTTGGACAAGTACTTAGATGATCAACCCATTCGTCGTTGTTATGTCCATCCACTAATTTTTCCTTGATAATTGTCCAAGGTCTTTCTTCTGGTTTCTTCTTTAGCCAAGTTTCTTTAAATTTTTTGTCGCATTCCACAATCACAAAACGTCGATCTCCTTGTTCAACCAGCGAATAAGGGGGATTATTTAAAGTTATTAAAAAAGAAACATGATTCTCAAAGTTATGTGCCTTTTCAAATTTTCGATCCAATGTTACCGATGATGAAGTTATGTACATCTTCATCTTATCCAAAAATCCTTGAGAGTTGGCTTTGTGATTTTTTTCATCAGATTCTTCCAAAATCATCAATTGGCAATCGTTCAACCAATCTCCAGAAAAACTATTTCCAAGAAAGCTTGCCATTAAAGAACATTTGGATTGGATTATTTTTTGTAAAACTTCACCAAACATAGTTTTACCAACACCTTTTTCTTGAGAAACAAAAACCAATGCCACTTGAGCCTTTTCACCAGAGTACATAATAAAGGCGATCCATTTTAAAACCCACCAAGCAATTTCAAAGTTCGCACCAGAAAGGAAGTAAACCAAATCAAAAAAATATTGCACTGGTTGAAGAAAAGGGATAGATAAGTGAAAATTATGAAACGGATCTGCTGCCACCATTTTGATGACATTCCACATTGATCTGTACATCGGTATGTAGTGGCAAAAATTGGCACAATGATCAGAGTTAAATGAAGGATCAGGGAAGTAATAATTTGGTGGATTCCACAACGACACAGAATATTCCTTCAAAGGTGTTCTTAAAGATCCAGGGCGATAAATAATTTCTGAATAAATTCTTCCTAATTGATCATGGGCCAAACCATTTGGAGAATTTAACAAAGAAAACACATTTGTGTTTAAAGTCGAACGAGGAATCTGGAATCCTTTTTTCTTTTTTTTTGGTTGTGGAAAATGAACATTCAATTCTTCTTCAGCAAATTCGTAATCGATTTCCACTTGTAAGGATTGTAAGCGTTCTTTGATTCCTTTAAGATTGACTGAAATAATTTGATCGTTGTCCAACTTGTAGATAAATGTAAAATTTGATGATCCATGGCAAATGATGTAATATTGCGAAAATAATTCTTTAAACGAATTCCATTTGACAACATCGGTAATGACACCGATTTTTTGAATCTCTTGTCGATGTCGATGAGTATCTGTTCCACGGCGCAACTGAAAAGCGAACATTTTTTTTTGAAGTTTTCTAAAACAACGTTTAATTAAGACAACCTTACGATGTCGGGACACAATGGTATTAACAAATTCTTAACCACTAATCGAGATGGCCAGGCTGAAAACTTCCAATTGTATGGTGCCCAAGCGCAATACGATTACGCGAATATTACTGGTGCGTCAATCACTTCTGCTAACGTTATTACTGGTCAGGTAGTCCTGGGAGCAGGAACTACCAGTCCTGCGACTTTTCCGAGTGGTCTTCAATTTGAAAATGAAATTCAAGATACGTATCCTACGACCCTGGGAAGTACGATAGATACGTTGTTAATTAACGAAACCAACGTCGCTAAAGTTATTAATTTGCCTGGTACTATTATCGAGGGCAACCCACCCCACACGACGACTATGAGAACATGTGACGGTACGAATGTAATCACTGTTCCACCATGTTCTGCATTGACTGCTCACATCGTTAACATGGGCCCCGAAAATTATGAAGTCTTTCTTGAAGCAGGATCTGGAGCAGGCACGACGGGTATCACCACGATCAATAATCTTGGCACGGGGGCACAACTCGTTGCCACAGGTACTGCTCCGACAGCTACTGTGCGTAGCATCGTCGGAGGTGATGGAATAACGGCTACTCAAAATGCAAACAATGTAACCATCGATTTTGATGGTGCCAATTTAGGGGCTGGAGAACCTATTTTTGTTCCAGGAGCTACAGCCAATTTTAAATCTCTTGTCGCAGGCGCGGGAACTACGTTGACAGCAGGTGCAAATTCGGTCACAATTGCAGCCGATGTGACTCAACAAGAGGCTTATAACAATAGTGTCGTTCAAGGAGATTTCCCGATTGTTGGTATTTTCACTACTCCATTTACCATGACCTCGGGAAACCTTCGTTATGACAATGGACAAAGATGGGCCATTTTGGAAACTGGTGACTTGTCAGAACACATTGGATTGACCGGGGCCCAATTTGCTGATGCTTATCAAAAAAGAACAGGCCGTGTCGCCAGTGCCCCATTTTACAATACTGAAACCGAATTACCTAAAAATATTAGGTTTTTCACGGATGTATCAGTCATCCCGTCTGCTGAAAGAGGCATTCGTTCGATGCAAATCAACAATAATTTATGCAAAGACGTTCATGGATGTTATTGTAATGGACTTCCCATGGTCACTGATGTCACACCCAGTGTTCCACTTGCAAACTGCCTTATTCTTGATGGGTTGAGTTCAGCTTACACCCAAAATCACCCTAATGATCCCAACTCTGGATGGGGGTGTCAAAATTGGAATTATTATTATGATCATCAGGCTGATAACACTCTCGCTGCTGTTCCTACTACCGCTAATGCCACTGTCGGAACCTGGACTCAGTTTGCAGTGAACCAAGGTCTTTCTTTGGCTTCTATAAGCAACACTGTCTATCCTGTTGGTTCCCATCTCGCGCCTCATTCAATCAAGTACTGCTTGGGAATGTTTCAATTGAGAAACGGTCCTCTAAATGGCAACCCCAATCCAGCGACATGTCAAATGGATATGAGCAAAAATTTAAAAATTGGAAATTTTGCCCCTATTAATACGAACGAATTTAGTGGAGGGGCATATATTTTTAGGGTAATCGCCCTTGACACGACAGACCCGGCTAACGTGGCGACGTATTTCCAGACCTATCACTTTATTAATTATCAAACCACTGTAGCAGCAAACAGAAACATCACATCCATTTCAGCCACACAAATTCCAGTCAGTGTTGTTACTCACCCACCTCCTACATTGACAACTCCAGTTGATCCAAGGCCAGGCCTTAGAGTGACATTTACCAATGGGGCTAATGGAACCGCAGTGAACCGAAACTTTGTTTATCAAGTTTGGGTTGAGAGATATGATGTCTGTGTGTTTTTGTAAATTCTAAATCTGATGTTATTAACAATGTACGTCTTTCCTGTTACTAAGCCTAATACTAATCTCTATAGTGGGGTTAATCAAGTAGCAGCAGGGGTCACAAATTTTACGATCGCTGCTGATCCGATTTTAAATTTGTCTTCAGGAGGATATATTTTTGAGTTGGTGTCTAAATTTACACAAGCCAACAATCAATCCGTAGTCATTTCAAGATTTTCTTGTTTGACTTCCACTGACTTGAGTGGAACTGTTACGTTGTTCAAATGTGAAGAAGTTTCAAAGACTCAATTTCAAGGAGCAGGAATGCCAGGGGTTATTGACCTGGTGATTTCTCGTCAAGATGATTCAACTTTTCTCGTGACCGTTACTGTTGGTGTTGAATTTATTAATCCTGTGAATTTCAATCTGTCAATCAGCGAACTGCAGTAAAATAAAAAATATTGTTTTTTATTAATGTCTTATCCAAAGTTTAAAAAAGTTAAGCTCGGTAAAGAAGATATCGCCAAAGGAACTATCAATGCTAAAGGTGATAAAATCTTTTGTGATTTGCATCAATGGGTACCGTTGAAGGAATACAAATCTCGATCACAAAAAAATATGGGAAGAACTTACTACGGTTGTGATCCTTCTCTACATGACAAAAGCCAATACTGGCTTTGTTGGGTCGATGATGAAGAGAACTCAAACAATGAAAGCGTTGCTAATGAGAACCCCAAAAGCTCAAATTGGAAGGTTTTACAGGATCCAAAAGTAAAAGAAGAAAGATTTGACCGAATGGAAGAAGCTTTAAGTAGAATTGAAGCTAAGTGCGACTTGCTTCTTTCCAAACTAAATGATAGAGATGACATCGCAATCACAGCAACTGGATAGATATTTTACAGGAAATAAAGATTCAATTATTTTATTGACTTTAGCAAAACAATATTTTAACAGGGGTTCTCATGCATTGGAACCGTTTGCTGGTACAAACAGTATTGTCTATGCAGATAAATCAAATCATTTTCGTTGGACAACCAATGACATTGTTTTCAACAAATTTTTAGATATGAATCTTGATTATTTGGATATTCCTGTGAAAAAATACGACTTGGTTATTACCAATCCACCATTCAAAGGTGGAAACGACAATTTAATTAAAATTTTAAATCATTTCGGTAAATACACAGAAAACATCTTTTGTATTGTGATGGCGTCTCATTTAAGAAAAAGAGATTTACAAAAGATTTTTGATAACAAGTGGTTAGTCTTGGAAGATTTATCTTCAACGAATACTTTTTGGTGCGAATCAGAAAGAAAAAACAAATCAATTCGATGTCGAATTATACATTTTCAAAAGACATCGATTCCTATTCGTCATCTATGCTCCAACCCGGTAATTGTTCAAATTAAAAATGATGTCAACAACGCTGACTTTCATGTTTCCTATATGGCGACTGATGTGGGTCGTTTCGTTGCAGACGCATATCCTTACAAAAAAATATCGTTCTCGATCAAAGATGCAGGACTTAAAGAATTCACGAAAAAAAACCATTTCAAACTTGGACAAATGATGCATCAATATGCAAAAACTTACAGCGCGACAATGTACAAAATTGATTTTTATGAAATCAACCATTTCATCACAAGTTTTTATTTTGCTTCAAATTTTCAAAAATTCGCAAAGAACATACCATTTTTGAAACTTAAAAAACTTCAAGCTTGACTAAGTGCATCTCCTTGAACAAAATTATAAATAGTCAGAAGAAGCCAATAGAATCCCCCAAAAAATTGATAAGAATAAATTGCAGTGTCAGTGACTCCAACAAATTTTAAAGGAGCAAGAAAAAATGAAACAGATCCCGGAAAAGAAACTTGAAATGGGATCAATATTAAAGCAGGTAGAGTAATGTACGGCGCATAACCAAATATCTCGACAATATCACCCGTAAATGTTTTAATTAAAAGTTTAAATAACGATTCCACTCCATGCCATATAAATAAAACTGTACTTTTTAAAGCATTCCATAATTTTTCCAAAATATTTTCTGTTTTTTCAGCTGGATCGACGTATTTTTTTTTTAATTCTGGAAACAACCCAGTACCAGGATCGCCATGCGGGGGAGGAACGTAACTCATTACATTCTATATGAAATAGAATTTTTATCCTTGAGAGGGACTTGAAACACTACAGCTTTATAATCGGATATTTCGTTGTTAGGTCCTTCTCGATTTCCTCGAAACTGAAATGCAGTCGCCCCTTCTGGAGGTTGCTCAATGACATCAGGTATAATGGTGTTGCGTGTGTTTGCAATTGATAAACTTGTCCCGAAAAAACTTGACATATCTTCAAACCCATCCTCAGGGTATTTGAGATCCATTCCCCTGGTACTTATATTTGGTTGGGTCACGTAAGTGACTAACTCAGATATTTTTGGTGGGAATACCAATTCGTAAGAGGGAAAATATAAATCCATTGGTTTGGGGTGAATCACGAGGTCCCTGGCAGGTATTGGCCGAAGTTTCTGTGGTAATTTCCCTTCATAAATCCAGTCCAATAGTTGAATATTTTTGAAAGCCACGTATAAATCAACCGCTATGATAAACGAGTTGAAGAAAGCTTCCATCGAAATCTAGCATATAGAAATTTTTGGTATATATACTAGTTATTTTACGCCAGAAAATTTGCCGAACGCTGATGTTTTACCTGAGCCATTAGAGTCCCCAGATGTGTTGTATGTGTTGTGATGTGTTGTGCCTGAATGCCCGCCGTTTCCTGAGCTCCAAATCTATAATTTCTTTAAATCTTCAAATGAAATTGAAAAAAATTACCAACAAAAAAATTAACTTCAAGTAGGGAATAGATATATATTATAATTTTTTTAAAAGAACACGCATTTCACACAATCACACACACACATACATCACATTATGGAATTCTTTTGGTAAAGGTAAAATTGAAGTAAGTAAGGTCTTTTTTTAATCTTTCCGATGATCCATTCTAGCGGTAAGGTCTTCACTGGTCATGTAAATGTCCACTGAGGTCTCTGTGACGATCTTTACGATCTGAGAGGTTTTCGATGGGGGAGCTGGAGGTGAAAGTCGTGGCTGCAGACACGACCGTAATCGCGGTGAACTCCGAAGGGCAATCCGGGAATGGTGAGGATTAACTCTTAAAACAATTAAAGTAAAACTTTTATTTATTTTGATGTCTTAAACTAGGAAAACATCTTCGTTGTTTTTTTTTTTCAACGGGATCGTCTTCATTGATTTTTTCTTGTTCTTGATCGAAGTCTTTTTCGATGTAGTCGTAGGATGAATCATCCTCATCGCTTTCGTTTTCAAGATTAAATTCACTAAAATCTTCTAAACAATCTGTTGGGTACAGTTTAAATTTACCCGTATCATCAACATAAACAATAGCTAAATGTTGAGCAATAAATTGTTCTGAAAAAACTCCAGAGAGTTCATCAAAAAACCCATAGTAGATCTTTTTGGCTTCAACTTCAGACATGGTTTAATACCATAGTTTAGAAATTTATTGAAATGGGGGATTTTGAGGCTTAAAAGGTATTCCTCGTGGTTTGATTCCTTGAAGATACGGCAAAGTGTGTAGAATCATTCTATTGGTTGGAATACGTTTATTCAAATCTATAATTCCAGTATCATTAAATATTCTTCCTCTTGTGGGGCGTAGAGGGATGAAAGGAGTTTGTAACTCAAAGTTAACTGACATTATTTAATAAAAAATCTAGAATTTATTATATCAACAATAAAGACATGTCTGAGAGAAATGTCATTAATACATTAGCTGGGCAGGCCGCTCCTCTTCTGTGTGCTGATATTAGATCAGCCGCTGCGATTGAAACTGCTAGTCTTTTTCAACCAACGGAATGGGCCAAATCAACTCCCTATGTGATCGATGAGATTGCGGTTCCTCTGTGTCAACCTTTTAATTTCGGGGCCGACTGTACATTTGAGTACACCAAGAGTGCTACTTTACTTTTAAGAGCCGACCTTGAAATTACAATTCCACCGCACACAGTTACGAACACTGCAAATCCCGCAAATCCACCCGGCCAGGCTTACTTTGTCGATCATCTCGGGTTTTCTTTTATTAACTCTCTTGAATTACATTTTGGGCAGAATAAGGTTTATGATCATGGAAAATACGATCTATATTTCCGCTACAGAGAAAAACATCTTTTTGAAACCCGTGATCATATTAATGACATGATTTACGGAGACAAAACGACAGCTGAAAGAACCGCTTTATTGCTTAATGGAACCGCGCCAGGACAGCCGATCATCGTGCCCCTTGATTATTGCTGGGCCTCCACACCAACCTCTTCCCTTCCCCTTGTTTCTCTTTCTCAACGTATTAGGTGGACTTTGCGTAGTGAAAATCTTGACTCTTTGATTGTCCATCCCGTCGACAACACCGCCGTTGTCACTCCTCAAGGCCAGTGGCAAGTCAGGTTACTTTTGAAAGTCGCTCATCTTACCGGTGCAGAGTCAAATCATTTCCTGGAAATGACAGCTAATGTTAGGGGTCTTACTTATTTGATTCATCAATCGCAACGCCAATTTACTACCGTTATTGCCACCCAAGTCAGTAACGCCACTGTAAGCATTCAACTCGGAAACATTAACAGAGCTATTAAAATTTTGAGATGGGCTCTATTACCTCTACATTTAATGGATAACACAGGACGAAATGATTATTTTATGTTTAATCCTCAACCTCCTCTTCCTCTGCCTCCAGGTCCTGGTGTCGCTCCAGGTATGTCCCCATATAGTCCGATTGTCAGTTGGAGATTGGAAGCAACGGGTCTACTTGTCCAAAGACAAATTGACAATGTGTATAATAGATATCTTTTGAGGATGGATGCCTTCCCATCCGCTCCAGGTGAGAGTGTATTTTGGCAGTCTTATACCATGGCTGCTATCGCCCCTAATTGTACCATGGGATTCATCGATTATAACAATTTACCTAACCCAACCCTAATGATTAATCTAGGAGTAGGCGGAACGGGGGTAGATCCCGATAATAATTTACTTGATCAAAAATTAGTCGTAATTGTAGTAGCAGATGATTACAACTTCTGGTATCTCAACCGTGGTAACTGGTCGAGAGCTTTCAACTAAACCATGTGATCATGTCAACATGGTGTTCCCAACTCGGGAGCATTTTGTCTGTTACGGATGCGGACTTGTAATGGAAACCCTTTTATTTCATGACGACACCCATCCGAATAAGAATAAACAATCAAAACCTTACAAACCAATTCATCATTTCTCAGAAAGAATAGCTGCTTGGACAGCAAACGGACCTTTAATAACCGATTCATTTTTTCTCGCGATTCTTGGACAACAAATTGAAAAAGAAGATTTCTTGGAATTAATTAAATGGGGCCCTTCTTCATTTGCTGAAGTCATCAAAAAAATCGACACTAAATACAAAGTCAATTATTCTTCGAAAAAATATCATGAACGTTGGATATGGCTTCGAAATTACTACGCTATTGAATATCCTCCTGATGTGAGTGATGAATTAATTAAAGCCCTACAACTTCGTTATATTATCGTTCATCGCGCATTTAAGGTTTTCACAGAAGAAATATACGTTTATGAAGGACTATTCAAGAAAAGGAAAAACATCATCAATATTAACTTTGTAATGTTAAATTGTTTAAAACAAGAAAATCAACCACAATTTTATAAATATTTCGCCAACATAAAGGGTTGGAAAAGTAATTGGTTGGAAATTAAATTTTATTGGATTGCTATCAAGACTATTATGATTGAAAAATTTAATAGTCTATGCCATATAGGTAATATGGTTTATGATATTCGTTGGGACCAACCAGATATTACAATTGAAGAAATAAAATCAAGTCAATTCTATACTTGATCTATTGCTGGTTTTGGACTTTCCATAGATTCGACCCAATCAATAAATTGTTGTTTCAGAATTCCCAGTTGAATGAAATATCTTTCTACATTGTAATTAACAACTACAGGTAAAAACAAACCAACAGAAGCAACATCGTTAACAAAACCAGATTCCACAAGTAAGACCGAACCTATTAAAATGGGTGGCTCTAAAATAATTCTAAGTATTCTCGTTAATGTGAGATTTGATTCTTTTGTTAAACCCAAAAATTGAAAAAAATAATTTTTATCCATCGAGGTTTGAATCATATCAAAAAAGGTTTCCACTACACTTGGTACCAGGGTACCCACTGTGACATCGACAGTCGTCCTATAAAAAGAGCCGCTGAAATAGTCTGGTACTGTTGCCATTGTCCAATAGTATTAGAAAAAAAATAAAGTTTTTTCGTTTTTACCTCGAAAAAAACAACATGCAACAACATCAATTAGGCCTTTTAAGTACCTCGAACAATGTGACCCTTTTCATTGACGACGATGAAGACACTGAACCGGATACTCCGCCGTTAAATTGGAGAAAAGATAGTCGATTTCTTATGTTTCATGAAGTACAAGAACCAGAGAAATTGATTAACATTGATGATTTACCCACTACTGCAAAAGAAGAGTATCTCACCGCTTACGAAAAGAAATTGGCCAAAGATTACAACGCCTTTAAATTAGAACAAGAAAGATTTGAAGGACAACGAAATCTATTGAAAACTCAAGTCGAAGAACTTCAAAAACAATTATCAGATACCGAATTTGATAAAAGAGAAGCAGAAGAAAAACTTACATCTTTAAAATCAAGATATCAATACTTGGATAATGAACACAAATCGTACGTAGAGTACATCGACAAAGCAAGAAATATGATGCTTCGAATTATGTACGAAGCGCAACAATCCATGAAGGAACAAGAATGTTGTGTTGCTTTGGCGGCGTTTCAAAATTTAAAAGACCCAAAAAACATCGTGGAATATGATCCTGAAGAAATCTGCATCTTGTGTCAGGATGGTTTTTCACACAAGAGCTCAGTGGTGAAATTAACAGTTTGTTGCAAGGCGAAATTTCATCTCAGTTGCACTTACAACAAGAACTTACAATCGATTGATAAGTTTTACCTTGAAACAACAATTGAGGCCTTAATTAAGTGTATGGCGGAATATGAAGAAAAAAGATGTTACCATTGCCGAAAAACAACAACTTCGGATTTATACGGACCACCTCTTGTTGCAGTGTGCCGTAAGAAGAGAACTGCAACAACAACAACAGCAACAACAACAACTGATGCCATGCCTCTGAAGAAAAGGACTTCTATATTTGAAAACAAGCCAAATTAAAAAAACTAAGTCAAAAATTTTCATTTTAATAAAAATAATATTTTCATGAAAATTACTTTTAATAAAATAACCTTTTCATTAAATTACCTGTATGATTTCATTAAATTTGATTTTCAAGAAATCAAATTTTCATTAAATTCAAGTTTGATTTTCACGAAAAGTGATTTCTCCCTGGTAAAATTCCTATTGGCTTTTGATTTTTTTTGATAAAATTCATTTTTATCACTAAATTTAAAGCGATAACAACAACAACAACAAGAAGAACAATGAACGTTACTAAAGCAACTCTCCTGGCTGACAAACAACAACTGCAACAACTTGTGGGATACCAAAACACCACTATTGCTCAACAACAACAAACAATTGCGGATCTGCAACGAACAATTCAAGAACTGTTGCAAGAACAAGACCGCTTGAAACAACGCGTTGAAGATCTTGAGGCTGAACAACAACTAGCGGAAGATGAACAAGAAGAACAAGAAGAAGAACTGCGACAACAACAACAACAAGAAGAAGAACAACAACAAGCATCCGCTACAACAACAACAACAAGAACATCCGATTACCCCGCGTTCGATTTTTCTTTCCATATCAGCCCCACTACAACAACAACAAGAACTGTTGTTAATGTTATCAATCTGGAAGAAGAAAGAGAAGAAGAACCAGCAACTAGACGTCGTCGTGTGGAAGAACCATTGTCCCCAATATCTCCTCCAATTTCTCCAGCAAGCCCTCCCACTCCTGTTGCCATAACCCCAATCTTTGGTCCTAAAGTGAGAACAACTAGACGTGGTGTGACAAGATGTACTGGATATAGACCAATTAATATTGTTGCTGGTGATACCCCTTGTTGCGTTTGTTACGAAATCAAGGACAGTATTCTTGGTTGTGATCGTTGCAGGGCGTTGTGGTGTTTTGATTGTGGTGTGAATTGGTCCCATAATCTTGAAGAGAATAGAAACAATAATTGTGCCTTTTGCCGTGGTTCACTTAATTAAATAAAATTTTGAAGTCATTTTGAATGAATTGTTGTTGTGGTTATATAGTTGTGTCATTTTCGACTTTGAAAAATTCAAGGGTCCTTATAGTACCTTTAAAGGACAACTTTATTTCTACTAACGAGGACTTGTATAATTTTTTATCTCAAACCTCGATATATGAAATAGAGTACTGTGACTTTTACAGCCCTGGCAATCTTATTTTCTACTTATATCCGAACGACTACGGCTTTAATGGACTTAGAGAAGAAAATATATATCGCGGACACGTTCGATTTTCTACATATGAAAAGCCAGTATCATATCAAAGAAAATTCAAAAAAATGAGTTACTGGTATTTATTAGAAGACTGAAATTTCAATACATGGAAGGCCACCAATTTGTTGTGTGAAAAAATTTTCTGTTAATAAACTTGGGTAGTCCCTGATATCATTTTCACAGTTGGTAATTTTTTCAGGTTTGAAATTTGTTTGGTAAGCCATAAAAACCATTATTTGATGCAAAGTCAAAAACTGTGAATGGTCCAGTAAATATATGGCTTGAAAGTATTTTATGTTCCAATTAAAGCTACAAGGAGTTGAGATGACCAAGTAAAATTGTTTGTGATGCATGTTGTGTTGTTGTCACTGTGTTATTATTTTGATAGTCCAATCAAAATAAATTAAAATTTTCAATTTTTCATTTCAATGGAAGTTCCAGTTGTAGAAGTTACTTGGATTGAATTCAAAGAAAAAATAATTATTGATACTTCATTGGTTGGAAATTATATTGATTTATTAAATCAAGTTGTCAATAGGTTGATTCAAAAAACCCAATTCGAAATCAAAATAGAAGGGTTTTCAGAGAGTAGGTATTCATCAACTTTACCTAAAATACTTCCACCACTTCGAATAGTTGTGACTCCCACGAAAACAGGAGACACTTTTGAGGCTGGTCGACATGTTTCCTCTAGTTTCCCTCTGAGAAGACCAAAAGTGATAATTGAAAATTCTCAAGAGGATGTCATTTCAGAATTATTGGATTCTTTAAAAATTGAAAATAAATGAATTACGCAGTTTTAAATTTTTTTGATGAATACACTAGGCCTTATACTTCCGGGTTAGTTTTTGATATGGTGAATGATTTAATTGATTTTCATTATGAAAGAAGATTTAATAAAGAGTACCCGAAATTTGATTACAAGCCTTATTACAAATTATTAGAGACTGATAAAATCAAAACTAACACCCAACTGAGAAGTTACAGGTTGGATAAAATCAGAAAACAAGTAAAACAATCTATCAAAAAGATATTGATTGAATCAGATAATTTACAACGGTAATATGTTTTGATTAAAATTAAATTCTAAATATTTCTGTGATGGTAATGTTTCACGTATTAGGGAGGACTCGTCGATTTGCTTTATGGGTTGTGAGATACTTCCGTCGCAAAGGTATAGAACACGACGCTATGCTTTCAAGATATTCGATTCATACACTTCCTGTTGACAATGACCCTAACAACGTTATTTATTTTCATGAAGATTTGAATGTCTCTTTTGATGTAAACAGGTCTAGACTTGGGCGTTTTATGTTTAAAGATAGACCAGTATACGATAAAAAACAAACTACCCTATTACAAATCAAATACTAAAATATGTTTGATTCTTTGATTGATGTTTGATTATCTTTGAATAAATTGTGCTTATATAAGGACAATTACCAGGGTTATTTATATGAATTTTTTGATTTTTAATTAATTTTTTATTGTTTTTGTTTATTTTTTTTGGTAAATGCCACAAATCGTTTTGGATGATAAACTTTTCAATATGTGTGATAATTGCTACCAGAAAACTGCTAGTTTTGTAACGGACATTTTCGAAAAAGTTGGTAGAGACAATGTCGGGTATTGGGTGTTTCGCGCTCTCTGGAAATTCGAGGAAGTGGAGTTAGATCTAGATCTTCAACGTTGTCCCCATTGGAGGGAATAAAAACAAAATAAATTTTGTTGTTTTTTTTTTGTTGTAAATGTCTCAATCGCATAAAGTCGTAATGGATTCAAAAGAATGGGGAATCGAAGAAGGAAATAAAGTAATTGATGGTCCCAGAGCATACGAATTAATGGATAGAATAGAGGAACAAGAACAAAAAATTCGTAATTGGTCAAAAGAGGAACACGAAATTGAAAAAGCCAGATTCGGCTTGCTTCGATATGGGTGTCCTGAAATGAGACCACCTGCTCTTCTGGGTGGATTTGCAGAATTAAAGTCGAGCTTTGATTTTGGCGGGGGATCATATATCACTCCTCTCGGTCCGAGAGATCTCAATTAATTTTTATTATTTTTTTTTAATAAAATGGACTCTAAACATCATTTATGCGACACTTGTATGTCAGAACTGGACCATGACATTCGAGTTTATATCAAATCTTATTGGTGTCATCGATGTAAAGATCTCTTTTGTAAGCATTTAAAACATGGAAACTACTGCATCGCCTGTCTTGAAGATATCGATGATATGGTTTATCTAGAATCACTTAAGTAACACTTGCTACAATTGCCGCAATTAACATGGGTGTCAAAATAGCAATCGATGACTCGATTATTTTAATAAATCCATCTGTTTCCTTGAGTTCGGCTTCTTTTTCGTTTGTTTAAGTCCTAAATTCTAAAAAGGATCCACGTCAGTCGACCCCACAGGAACTACTCCTGTAAGGGGCTCGTAGCCGTCAATGTCAACCAACCCAGATCCAACAAATAAATATTTCATGAAGTTTTTATTCTTTGAACAACAAGTTATTTTTTGAATTATGGTTGGGAAACAAATACACCAATTAATTTGACTCTGTTGTTAGTTTTTTTTATTATTTCGATGTTTTTATACAACCTACAAGAAGATCATTCACTAGGAGTTTCTAGTATAAAATTTCTTGACTCGGAAGAAGCACTGGTCATAGTTGAAGAAAAATTCCCTGATGGATCACTTTTTGATAGAAGAACAATTTTTCTTTGTAAGAAATGTGCAAGTGGTCCTAATGAACGTGTCGCATTTTTAGCAGAATATAAATACTTGGAAATGAAGAGTGATGAAATTTTTAATGATCACTTTACTCCTGAAAGTCTTTCCATGAAGGAAATCAAAGTGAATAACTTATGTGATCATCTCAACTCAGGTAAGATTGATTACCGTTGGATGTCTCAAAATAGAATTTACAACGATGATGGAACTTATTATTTAAGAATGACATCAATTCAAAATTTTTATGAAGATATTAATGACCTCGTAAAATAAATTCTAAAATAGTTATTAATGTATTATATTTTAAGAAGACTTTACATCGGATTCCTATGGATTTTATTGATTTGGTTATGGAAATTATGGACTGATGACCAAATTTATTTAATTATCGGGGCTCTTATAACAATACTACAAATTTTAAATATATTACCACTTTCAATTTATCAACAAAAATATCAAGAGTTAATCAAAATTTTTTATCTTTTCATTAATTTTTTTGTCGCAGGTCTCAGTTTTTATTATTATAATGTGAAAAGTGATGCGATGTTGTTGTGGTTAGCAATTATGTTATACTTCGCAGGAATATTCTACATTCATAAAATAAAATACCACACCAATGTCCTAGACTTCTAATTTATATACACAATTCCCCGGTACCAAGTGAATTGAGGGCCCTACGAGAAGGGATATTCGATGTGGCAATATATAAACCATATTTTCATATTTTTATTGATTTGTTTCAATTATTTTTTAAAACTTATGGGTTAAAATACGTGTCCAATCAAGGTTTCGATCCAAGATTTCCCCTGTGTAAAAGGGGTGTACTACCAATTGTACTAATCGGATAATCTGATAGGTCTTTCAATTAATTTTTTTATGTTTTATACCTAACCTTACCAATGTCGATGTTTACGTCTTTGCAAGATATTTTAATATCTGAAGAAAAACGAAGAATCCAAGCTCAAATCGCCAAGCATAAGAGAATAATTCAAAAATCACTTTCAGAAAAACACAACAAAAGTATTTCTATGCAATACGTAGACGATCATGTGGAAATATACTTACTCTTTCGAAATCTTGACATGGAAGAAACATTTGATGAAATACAATGCCCTTTGATTCGTGAATAATAAAATTAATTATTGATAAAAAAACAAGGTAAAAATGCAAAAGGATTATAAATTAAGGTCATGTTTGGATTATTTTGAACCGGGTGAATTATTAATAATAGGATGTCAAATCGTAAACATTGAAGAAGAACTTGACTCAAAAAAAAAGAAAAAAAAATTGTTTAAATTTTTTGAAAACTTTGCAGAAATTCCGTTGGCCTTGTCGATATCAATATCAATTTTGGCTTCATCAGATGAAGGCAAGGAAATTATCAGAAATAACCCAGAATACTTTAACGAACTTAAGACATTTCTAGAGTCTATCTTAAACAAAATCAAAGATAATGAACGTTGATCCTAACCCGGCCGCTAAGCCTGGTTATAAAGAGGTAAAAATAATTACAGACAAAGAAGAAATAATAAAGGCCATTGATGTTTTATTTTCATATTCAGGTTTAAACACTGATGAAATTGATTTAATGGAAAAAAACGACGTCTGTGGTTATGAAATTACCTTAGATTTCAAAACACATAAGTTAAATCAAAGGTTTATGTATATCAAAACTTTAATTTTCCATGAGAACCCAGAAAAATCTTTAAAAAAACAATTTTGTTGACAATAAAATAAATGGAAAATTACAAAATCCGAATCAACAAACAATCAAATGTTATTGTGGATTTTGACCTTGGAGGAATTGTTTTAGTTTGCCACCTCAAAGAATACTTGACTGAATTATTAAATGAAGATTATTCCAATTCTGTGGTGATTGTGGAAAATACAACATTAGAAGACGGAGACCAAATTGCACATCTACCAAACACTAGCCCAATTATCATTAGAAGGAAAAAAAAATAAAAAAAAAACCATTTCACTCAACAACTTCATTTTTATTTTTTCCTCTTCTAAAACTATTGACAATTCGAATCGTGGCTGCTTCATAATTTTTAAAATCTAAATTATTGTTTTTTTCCAACTCACTCATCTCTTGTGCCAAAGTATATCGTCCAAAATGTTTTGCATGATTTCTTAAAGCTTTGTCATAATTTTCAATAGCGTACATCGAATCTGGATAAATCAATAATTCCTCGAAACAAGTATTCACTTTGGCACGAAGTTTGTCATCCAATAAAAATCTAACAACTTTCTGGCGAGGATCTTCAGACATGGACAAGGAACGAGAAGTGAATCTTCAACGAAACTTATCAAAACTCAATCAACAATACCAACAAATAATGTTTCAAACCCCAAGAACCTATCAGAATAAGGATTCTATCAAAAAGAAACGTTTCGTGAATCTGAAAAATAAAAAAACAATAAAATAAAACAAAATGTTAACTAGTGATCAAAGACTCTCAAAAGCTGTTGAAACTTTTAAACAACGAGGAGGTCGATATCATCTTGTTGAATATGATAGTGAAAATTTTGACATACCTCGGTGGAAAGTCGATGGACAAAACAAAATATGTCCTATTGTTATTTACCCAGGAATGATTTCAACGATAGATCAAACAGGTGACAACAGAAGTCAATTTTCTTATCTTGGATTGGTTATGTTGTTCTCAAAAAATTACATGCGCGAAGATAATGAGAATTGTCCTTATGTAGATACCTTAAAATTTGATCATGACAACCTTAAAAATATCAATGGAGAAGTACAAAAATCGACAAAGTCATACTACTTGACTCTTCCTCATGGAGTGGAAATGGGATGGGATCAACCTACTAGATATCATACACTACAAACAAATTCTTGTGAATCATCCACTCAATTTCAACAAAATCTTTATGAATACCACAACAGTAACCTAAACCCATACATGAGTTTTTCAAAAAGAAATTTCTTCAACAAACATGAGTTTTTCAAAAAGAAATTCCTTCAACAATCTAGTCCTCCTGACGATAAAAAACGAAAAGAACTAAAACAAGACTTCAATGAAATTTATTGGTCCCCTGTTTATTTTAATACCCATCGACAATTTTTAGTGTTTTCTTGTCCTAGTATTACTCTAAATCGTATTCTTGAGAACAATAATTGGGATTGTAGTAATTTCACAGTTTGGGATATTCGACTTCCAAACCCATCAAGATACTCACATTTACTTCTTCAATCAGATAATTCAATGGAATTAAATTTAAAAGGAATTGATGTTTGGAATTCTTTATCGGAATCTTTATTTCAATTAGAACCAATGGATATTGCTAACCTGATAGAAGCTATATAAACCTAATAAAACACAAAAAAAATGTGGTATCAAAATGATTAACCCTAAAAGCTCACTCAACATTATTTTTTTAACCTAGAAAAGTTTTATCTTTTAGTTTTCTTTTTAGCCATTGCGGCTCGACTTCGATAAAAACCAAGATTGATTTCCGAAAGAGCTGTTTTTTTTTGTTTTTTAGCATTTATAATAGATTTATAATAATCCTGGTTAGTCGAATGGGCCATTCGGGTCTTAAGGGCTCGTTCTCGTAATTCTTTATTCATATGTTTTTGCCTAATCGCTGAAGCTTCTTTTTCAGCTGCTGTTTCTTCTTTAGATTTTATTCTTGGAGTTGAACTTTCGTTAGGTCCTCCCATTCTACCTCTTTTCATAGCTTCTCTAAAGACTTTTTCTCTTGTTGATGTTTTTTTAATTGGTTCATCTGAAGTTTTTTTTACGTACAATTTTTGTAAATCTGCCACTGATTTTTTTCGGCCTTGTGAATATAATTTTCGAAGTGCTTCTGTTTCAGGAGATACTTCTTTCTTTTTTTCAGCGACTTTTGAAGGTTTTCGGGATCTCGTACCCTCAGGACATCTTTTACCACTTTCGTAGGTGTAGCTACCATCCTTTGAATAACATTTTCTTTTTTCTCCACCTTCTGAATTTTCCTGGCTTTTTGATCTTTTCAGGACGCTTTTAGGACTTGAGCTCGAGCTTGCTAATTTATTAGCTGCTTGTTTTCTTCCTCGAAATCCCGGCGGGCATCTTCTACCAGTTTTATAAACCCAGTCTCCTTTATTTTTCGCGGACCAACAAACTTCTTTTCCTTTTTGAGGTACCTCTGGAGGATCATGATGAATTCTTTGCTCGTCCTCTGATGAAGACGAAGAACTTTCTTCATGTGTTCTTTTCCTGGAAATAGTCAGAGGAGTAGACCTCGGGGTTGATTTTGTCCTGGCCATTATCTGAACCAGTTAGAAACTTTCTAACAGACCAATCAAATACGATGCAAATTGATTTGTTCGCTATCCCTGGTGTTATCTTCTTAATTATAATTTTAATTTTATATCGAATATTCAATTACTTCGACCCCGTCAATTATCATCTTCCACAAGTCGATATGACAACACCTTGGAATGAATTTTTTGCTAGTATGCTGTTGGCCTTTCTACCTCTATGGGCTGTGTTTGTTTGGGTAACCGTGAGTTTATGCGTGGCTCTAGTTCGATAACAATAAGAATATTTGATTTTGGATTTTTAATTGAATCGGGTGTTCTTGTTGTTAAAATCTTTTATTAATTTTTATCATAACGATTTGGTGGACATGCAGTGAACAAATGGGCATCTGGATTGCCAGTCAAATTTACTCCACCCATTCCTTTAATACAATAAAGTAAATAATCAATCGAAGAAGGTTTAAGGGGTTCCGCTGTTTCTAATCGCTTTGTAAACTCTGTTGGGATGTGGGCTAACATTCAAACTTATAAAATGCCTAATGTCACGGCAGCTAGAAACCCTTTTACTACAGATTATCTCAACTATGTAGGTAGCGTTCAAAAACAACAAGGTTTAACCATGGGTGAAACTCAAAGTGTATATTACGAGGAACATGAACCCGTTCCTTACATAACATCAGAAATGCCTCAAGAAGTTAAACGGAATAAAAACAGAGCAGCATATGACTATCAATCTATGGTTCCATCCCTTCCTTTTTATCCTGGAGAGGAAATTCCAGACATCGGAGAAAGTGAAACTGTCATCATCGATGATACTTCAAATGAAATTATAGTTAATAATTTTAGCGGTGCAAAAACTATACTTGCTACATTAGCATTTTTAATGATTGTTTATTATTTCATGAAAAGATCTTAAATAGGATCCTTTTCCAAATACATTTCAGCGAAATCACTAACAGGAATAAACTTAATCCTCACAAATAAATTTTTGATAGCCTCATCTTGACAATAATTAAGTAGTAACTGTCTCAAAACTTTAGCGTCCATTTGTAAAATAGTAGTATGTTTTACTGTTACAAGTGCATGTACATGAACCCTTTTGTACTTGGAACCTATTTCAGCTGCCATTTTGACGTTAATGTCTAAAATAGTTTGTGGACCATAAGTCTCCTTAGCAGGAGGTCTAATAATATAAAGTTGGGGACCATGTTCTTGTAAAGCCTTACCGATTCCTTTCTTCAAACAATCTGCTACGCTATTTGAAGAATTTACATCTTTCGCAGCTACATTTGAATTAACTAAAACTAAAAATTTTGAAATATGAATCTTTTTTTTTTTTTCAGTTGGTTGTAATTTATTTCCTGTTATTTCTTCGATTCTCAATGGAATACTCTCATTCGTCTGGGTCTGTGTTACTACCCTGTCGGTATTTGAGGAATCCATAGACCGCTGATCCTGTTATAAATCCAGCTAGAAATATAGTTCCTGAAATCATCACGATTCTCTTTTTGGCTTCCCAAGCGGCTTCAGCCATTTGAACTTCCATTTGTTTTCGAAGCACTTCTTTATTTTTTAACATTTCTTGGAAAATTGCATCATCACCTGTCGGTTTCTTAATATTAGCTTCCATCGCTAGACGTTCTAGAAATTTGTTACTTTGGTTGAAATAACTGGTAATTTTTTCTCTCAGCGCCAACTTTAAATCCATTTAAGGGGGTTTTCAATGGGTCTTTAAAATCGTAAACTGGGATATGAGCATTATCATCGTCCGTTGTTGTTTTTAATTTTTCAGTGATAAAGAGTTTAGAGAATGGACTTAGCAACCCACCAGTGAAATTTGTCGAAATATTTTCTTTAGCATATTGATATTTTGTAGCAGTGTCTAAATCATACAATGGTTTATCTAAAACTGACACTAAACCATTTTGGACTGCAAATAGAAGCATCATATCCTCCTCACTTTGAACACCTCTAATCTTAATTAATCCTAATTGTTTTTGAATATTAGCTTGTTCTTCTAAAAATGCTTCTCTTTTCTCCCTTATCCAAGGCAAAACCCTTGTCCAAAACTCAGCAGACTCGGGTTTGGACAAATCTACTTGGTCAATAGCCCAACCTTCGTAATTCGCCAACATTTGACGGTCAACTTTTCGGGACATGTAATTGTACCATGAATCTGGAGCGATAGCATATTGTCCATCAATAGTCTTTCCTGTGTAATCACCGTTCTTTTTTTCCATTAATTTATCCGAAACCATGTTCCATTTACGATCCTCGGGATCAGGAGCAGAGAGTTTGGCTAAAAAATTAGTTCCTTCTCGATCTTGAACCTTAACAGCTTCATTATTCGAAACCCCACTTAAAAAGGCATTAAGCCTTGTCGCTTTTGCCATAGCGCCATCCATGAGTTTTTATTAAGTTATAAAATTGATTTAGAAATATCAGTTGGGGTGACTTTTAAAAACATCGTCACTTTGTGAACATTCACTTCTTCATCGAATAATGAAGATTCAACCCATTCGATGAAAATTTCTTCGTCGGTAATGTTCAATTCCAAAGATCGAAGTTCTTGATTGAAATTAGCGAAATAATATATTAAAATAAAAGGGTTGTTAAAATTATATGCTTTTGATTTACCAATCAAATACATGTTCAAAATACATTGAACAATATGCGAAAAAATATTAACTCTATTGCGATCATGGGTAACCATATCCAAATCAAAATTTCCACCATACCAATAATTCAAGACTTGTTGTAAGTTTTTTCCAGTTTTCAGTACACTTTTGATTTCTCCATAAGTCCCGAACGGATATTGATTACCGCCGATAATTTTAAAATCAGGTGTTCCAACGAGATTCATGTCTTCATCCAAAAAACTTTTTTTGACTTTTTTAAAGTTTGGCCCCAACACATCACGAAGTAGTCTGGATTCTGTGTGATGGCCTTGATCCGCAATGTATCGATTGACTTTCGCATCGGGATTATAAGGACTCCATCCTTTACTCGTTGCATATGAAGATGCAGTGTAAAAAGTTTTTCTGAATTCATCAGTAGGATTAAAAGGTATTCTTTTAATGGAGTTGTTCATTTTAGCTGGTCTTATTGGAGCGTCTCAATTATTTGGATCGCAAAAAAAAAGAGAAGTAATTGAAACAGACGGTGCAATTTATAGAATTTATTTTCCTTGTGAAATTACCGCGAGACAAGCTCGCGAAGCATACACTTGGGCGGACGCTAAGAGAATTTCAGATGAATTTCCATATTGTACTATTAGAGACAATTCTGGGAATTTACACATTATGGGAGGGGAGATGCTTCCTCCTGATCGATATGCTCTTGATTTCTCAACGAAGATGCCAATTTTTTGGACTTATTAGACCCTTTTGAAATAAAAGTTGAAACATTTCCTGAGCATCCTTTGCATTTACCACTAATTCTTGGTTTACCTGACGGATCCCAAGTAAAGGACTCGACTTCGTTTTTGGATTTACATCTAAAACACAAAGCAAAATTACCACTTTCAGACATCTCTAATCTAAGTTATAACCCGATTTAGAAAGTCACCATACCCCTGAACCCAATCCGATATCACTTAGTCTTGTCAGACAACCTTTTCCATCAGCAATAAAAATTTCCGGGATTCCAAATTGTCCGACATAAGAATCGACAACGACTTTTTCTGTGTTGAATCGAATAGTATCGCTCGTAGAACCGTACCATCCGCTCATTTCATAGATTGGAACAGGGGGGCGAGCAAGAGTTTGATTTACTTTTTCTGGTGTCATTGAAATGTACCCCAAATAAATAGCGCCACCAACAAAAAAAGCTGGTATAATCACAAATTCCATGTCTTTCTAAAATAGTTGGAAACAATGCAAGGAGCTGTAATAAAAAAGACCGTGAAAGAACACCTTTTTGATATCTTTGAAATGGCGAAACTTTTAGCTCAACAAGATTATGAAAGAGATAAACCAAAAACACAAAAAGAGATCGATATGTTCAAAGTTATCAACTATGTCAATAATTGCTCATCTAAAGAATCTTTCGCAAGCACCACTATTGCTTTCAAAAACTTTATAAAATCAAACATGCCATCTGATGAAGAACTTGCAGTTTTTCTAAGTCGATGTGTTAAACCTGAATTCCATCGCCAGGTTTACGATTTATTTGAATATTTTGAAATTATTGTAAAGCACATATAATGAGTAAAGATATTAAATCCTTTGATGATTACGTTGCTAGTTTGGATCAAACAGTACCAGTAAGAATTGATGAAGGTCTACTTCCAAGTGATTTACCAAGTGTTACATCTTCAAAATCAACTTCTGTTTCACCAAAAAGAGGTAGACCTCCAAAAACAAAGACGATTTCTGAATCAGAACCAGAAGTTAAGTCTTCTTCTAAAATTCCAGCGACTTTACAAAATGGAGCTCAAGAACAAAAAATTTATTCCACTCTAAAGAGATATAAAAGTAGTCCAATTTTTGCAGAAAGATTGGAACATGTCCATATTAATGAAAAAATGAACTTAGCTGAACTTCTCGAAGCTCAAAAACAAATCAAATCAATCATTTCTCTACAATTTAACAGAGCGTTAGTGGAAAAATTATTTTGTAAAAGCATCGATGTTTCAGAAACTTTTATGGTTCAATACCTTCAATGGGAACACTGTAGAGGTATAGCGGATGATATTCTTAGTCCGGAAGGGTTTCAAGAATTTCAAGATGAACTCGAAGAACTTTCAATGGAGATGTCGACAAAATATCAACCAGGACCCTTGGTAAGATTAATTGCTAAAGTAGCCGTAGCGGTTGGATCTGCCGTCCAAGAGAGAACAAACCTTATCGGAAATCAAGAAGTTGAGGTTCCTGTTAGAGAACCAAACCCAAAAAAAGAATAAAATTCTAAGTTACAACTTTAATTAAAATGTCTGTGTCCTTTTCTCGGGAAGATGCCGCTGGAATAAATGTCGCGCCACAAACCATTGGGAAAAAGATAAAAAATGAATTTAACTATAATTACCAAGAACTTGATGAAAAAACACTTGATGATTTAACGAAAAATCTCGGTAGAAACGAATCCTCTGAAATGGGACATAAACTTTTAAAATTTTATGCTTCATTAGTCGAACCAGCTTATTATTCGGGGGTTTCTGATAATATTTTTTCAAATGATGTAATATTTCGAGG
>JACCDR012552805.1_pt1 | contig 35624 bp, 53 predicted proteins | sample 7446431 | NCBI WGS metagenome assembly JACCDR01 (sample SAMN15323443, study PRJNA562643) | freshwater metagenome | isolation source: river surface water | place: USA:Blue River Watershed | collected 2017-08-17 | reverse complement strand
GGGGGTTTGGATAAATCCAATTCTGGGGGGGCTGGGGGTTTTAACATCCTCCACCACCTCGACGATGCCAGCATAGACCTTGCCCGCCGTAATGCCGATGGCTGGGATATCTACCGCCTCGCCAGCATCTACAACGAGAACATCAACTTCGGTGCCATTGAAAACCCTCGCATCCCTGCCCGTGCTTTTCCCGGTTGGTGTGGCCGATACACGAGGGGAAAGCCGCCAGGTTGATATAAAACAAATGCTTGGCTAAGCATTGACAAAATAAGCCAAACAAATCAACAATAAATCAGAAAGTGGTCACAAAAATGGAAAACGCAACATTGATTTCATTAATAATCTCTTGCATGGGCATTGTAGGCCTCTGTGCTTTGCTTTTTTATCAGCAACGGGAGATTGGTCAGCTTCAAGATAAAACGCAAGACTATGCCCGCGCGTTAAGTTTGGTGGCCATATCTCTGCCCCGTTCTACCCCACAAACACCATGGGCGATTGCGAGCGAGGCAGTTCATCGTCTGGTGAGCTTGCAAGAAGTTCGGGAAGCGGTCACGATGGTTGAGAAAGGCGAGGCCAAAACTGCCATGATTTTAGGCAAGCAATGGCGCCTTGTGGTTCACAAACGCGATAAAAATGGAAAGTTTGCCCGTGGATGATATCGATAACCTCATAAAAATTGAGGAGTTTGAGAGCGAGCGAGAGGCTGCGGTTGATACCGAGGGCACCAAAAAGCACGCCGTTTGGGCGCGCGGCCCTGTCTGCGCCGTTGTCAACGCTTACGGGGAGCAATTCCCCGTTTATGCGTGGCTGATGCTGGCCGATGGGCGTTGGTATGATTACCACCGCGTGGCCATTGCCGACAAAGTGGGCGAGGTAAACTTTGCAGATATGCAACAGGGTGAGCTTTTAATTCATCCAGGGCTTGTGTATCGGCGTGGGATTACCAGCCCTGCCCTGCTTGAGCGCTGGGCGGCGGCTCAGGCCCGCCATAAAGCCCGTTTGGATAAAGCTGTGCGTGCGCCCCTAAGCCTTTCATAAACTTAACAGGGGGCTTGACGCGCCGCCGCGTTGATGAAACCTTTGGGCAAACAAAGGAGCCTGCTATGAGCGAAGACCAAGCGCCAAACCCAACCCATGTCGTTGAGCTTGACCCAACACCTGAGGCCGCGACTGAGCCTCAAGCGCCAACCGAACCCGTGGCCGATGCGCCTTCCGCATTGACTGCCGAAACCCTTATGCAAGCCACAGATTTGCTTAACAGCAATGCCGTGGTTGGCGATATGACGCTGGAAGTTGACGCGCCAGCCGAGCCTCAAGTTACGCTCACCAAAACCGAACTGCGCCAAATCATTGCCTCCGAGGTGCGCGCTGCAACCGCTTCCGCCGCCCCACGCCAAGCCGTAAACATCAAAGGCATGGCCTTGGTGCGCGTTTGGGGTAGCTACATTGAAGCCCTCAATCAGCATGTGAGCCAAATCAACAACTTCAATGTTGAGGTTGTCATGCCTGCAAGCTACACCATGGGCGACCTCCGCCGCAGCCTGCCCCGTAAGCTGGCCAAAACCATTCCCAGCTTCAAGCGCCTGCGCGAAGTCAAGGGCCATGAGATTATGGGGCCTGCATTGCCAAGCGATGCCATCGATTACATTGCCCCAATCAATCAGCCCATCACCAGCCATATTGACGCCATCAACGCCGCCGAGGGGGTTGAGGCCGATGATGATGCGCAAGGCGGCGGTGCTGCACTTGATACCAGCGAGCTCGACCCAGCAACGGGCCTTCCTCGCGTCATTAACGACTAAGGGAGGGCGACTGCCATGCCAATCAAAGAGGCTGGGATGTTCCAGCAACAAGTGAGCATCACAAGCTCAACCGCTGCGGCCGACCGCACCATTAAGCTGACCCCGCGCAAGGGCCTCACCGCCACGCTGGAGCTTACCTCAGGCAGCCCAACCACGGGCGCGCGCTTGCAGATTACCCAAAGCACCGAGGCCGAGATTGAGGCAGGCACCGCCGTGTGGACTAACTCTCAATCGGGTTACACCACAGTAAACCGCGCCGAGGCCAACCCAGGGGAAGCCTGCAACATGACCGCCGTTCGCGCCGATGTAAGCGATGGCACTTGGTCGCTCAAGGTGCGTCAGTCTTAAACCATGCTACCCGCGCAACTCATCCCCGCGCTAGGCTCACCTCTGGTCACGCAATTCGGGCGTGACTTTTGGTTGCAGCCTCAGCACCTTGTGGATGGGATTGCGCCGGGCTTCTTTGTGGATGCTATTGGGCAATATATGCTTAACAACCAGCTGGTTTTGCCTAATGCCATCTTTAACTTGTCAAGCGCTTCGGGTAAAACCTACATTGATGCCAGCGGTGTATTGCGCACGGCAGCAGCTAACGATATACGCCGTGATTTCAGCAGTGGAGTTAGTGAAATTTTGTTTGAGGGGTTGGCTACTGAGGTCGGGCAATATACAAACACCTTTTCAAATGCTCTATGGTCAAAGGATACTGCCACTGTTACTCCAAATGCAGGCATATCCCCGACTGGCGAGAATAATGCGTGGAAGCTGGTAGCCAATGCAGGTTATAATTATTCAGCCTCCAATGCTTCTGTGCTTAGTCGTTTCTTCTCATTTACAGGCGCATTACCCTGGGTGTGGTCTATATTTGTAAAGGCCGCCGAGCTTACCCAGTTCCGCTTTCGCAACAATTGGACGGGTGGCGTCACTACGATTAATTTAACCCTCACCACAAACACCGCCAACAGTATTTATGTGGGTAATGGTTGGCACCTATGCTATGTCATTTATACCCCCGCCACTACATCAACGAACGGCATAAGTTTTCGCCCGTTTGCTGCTGGCACGGCAGATGGGGTAGGTGGAGTATTGATTTATGGTGCTAACCATGTTCAGGCCAGCGCGTTGACATCGTATATCCACAACGATGGGGCCGGTTCAATGGTGCGCACCGCCGACATCATACCTTTCACCACCGCAGCCCAGGATGTGCTGCGCGGCGCGGGTGGGGCCGTGGCAGTGCGTGCGGTTATTCCCGTATCGCCTGTAAACAACTTCCGCTTGGTTGGGGCCAGTGCAGCTACAGGTGGCCCTCACCTTGTAGGGCCGACAATGGGTTCATTTATACAAGCAGAAAACTGGAACAGCACGGCAGCGCTTACCGCCACAAGAGGTGGGAGCACCAACTGGAACAGTGCTGGCGGTGCTGGCGCTTGCGTGTCTTATGGGGCCAGCGGGCGGAACCTGTGTATGAGTGGTGGCACTGTGGTATCCAACTCAGGGTTGGTAAACATCGGCACCACAATCACTATCGGTAACCCGTTTGGGCTGCAAGATGGTCAGGTTGTGCGCCTGCGCCAGTTGGTGGGTTGGACATTACCAAACCGCGCAACAGACGCCGCCGTGCAAGCACAAGCGAGGGCCGCATAATGTTAGACCGCAGTATTCACCATTTCTTAACGCTCCCAGACCAAGCCACTTGGGATGCTTTAATGCAGCAGCTTGGGTGGGAAATAAGAGAGCAATCTGTGGTTGGGCCGCTGGGCCAAACCGCCTATGTGTTTGGGCCTAATTATTTTGAACACGCCGATGGCACCCGTGAGCCGCGCGAGGGGTTTTTGATTAACACCGAGGGCCAGTTGCCTGATGAACTGATGGCATATGCATTGCCAAAGGCCCCCAGCCACCCCAAAGCTGTGATGGTTGGCTATGCCCAGAATTAACGATAAGCGCGGCGGCGCGCGGCCCGGTGCAGGCCGACCCAAAAAGGTTGCCATAACCGAGGTGGCTTTGGCCGAGCGCAAGGCATCGGGCTTTGAGATTTGCCAAGATTACATAGGCGGCCAAGAGTTTTTGCTTGATGTGATAAACATGCGGTTCGACCGCTTGGCCGTGGCTGAGATTGATTTGAACCAGCGCATCAAGGCAGCCATTGAGCTGTTACCCTTTACAAACCAGAAGATGCCGACCAAGGTTGAGGCCAAGGTTGACCACAGTTGGGCTGAGGCTGTGCGCGAAGCTGAGGCCCGCCGCCGCGGTGCCGCCGAAGATATTGCAGAAGGGATAATTCATGCAGGAGAGAGTAACCCTCGATGACCTGAACACCATCGCCGCGCTGAATGTTATGAGCGCTGTGCCTGGTTTTCGGAATGACCCTGAGGGGTTTGTTCGCTATGTCTTCCCGTGGGGGGTGAAGGGTTCTCCGCTTGAGAATGAAGCGCCAGATACATGGCAGCTTGAGGTCATGCGCCATATAGGCAAGCAGCTGGGCGAGCGCAAAACCGATGCAAATGGCTTCCGTGAGGCAATTCAGGTGGCGGTGGCTAGTGGGCACGGGGTGGGTAAAACCGCTTTGGTGGCTTGGTTGATTATGTGGTATGTGGCCACGCGGCCCAATCCCGCCGTGGTGGTGACCGCCAACACCCTGAACCAGTTGACGGGTAAAACATGGCGTGAGCTCAACAAATGGCACGGCATGAGCATCATCAAGGAGTGGTTTGAGTGGACAAAAACCCAATACCGCTTGAAAGAAGAACCCGATACATGGTTTGCGCAGGCCGTTCCATGGAGTGAGCACAACTCCGAAGCCTTTGCGGGAACCCATGAAAAGCATGTGCTGATTATTTTCGATGAAGCCAGCGCCGTGGCCGATGTGATTTGGGAGGTTGTGGAGGGTGCGTTGACGGGTGAGGAGGCAATTTGGATTTGCTTTGGTAACCCAACCCGAAACACGGGCCGCTTCCGCGAGTGCTTCCGTAAGTTTATCAAGCGCTGGTTTACCTTGCATGTGGATAGCCGCACCGCGCGCAAAACCAACAAAATAAAGCTCAAGCAATGGCTCGAAGACTGGGGCGAAGATAGCGATTTCTTCCGTGTGCGCGTGCGCGGGCTATTCCCGCAACAATCGGCAAGCCAGCTGATTACCGAGGAGCTGGTTGAAAAAGCCATGAGCCGCGATGCTGCTGGGTGGGAATGGGAACCCATTATCATCGGAGTTGATGTGGCAGGCATGGGCGATGATAAAACCGCCATTTGCGTGCGCCAAGGCCGCAAGGTGCATGAGCTGAGCTATTACCAACAGCTGGATACTGTGGCTATTGCCGAAGAAGTGAGCCGCGTGATTGACCATTACCGCCGCGACCACTCTGAGCCGTTTGTCATGATTGATGTTACCGGTGGGCTGGGTGCTGGGCCTTACGATATGCTGAAAAGGTTGCGCCGAGGCCACACCTTCCCAGTTGATTTTGGTTCAACGGCACGGGATAAAAACCGCTATTTTAACAAACGGGCCGAGATGTGGTTCCGCATCCGTGATTGGCTTCCGCATGGCCAGTTGCCGCGCGATGCTGAGCTTATGGAAGACCTGACCAACATTGAGTTCTGGCAAGTTGGTGAGAGCCGCCAGCGCCTTGAGCCTAAAGATTTGCTAAAAGAACGCATTGGCCGTTCCCCTGATGCGGGTGATGCCCTTGCCATAACATTTGCCTATGAGGTGCGTTCTGTGCCAGCATCGGTTCAACAGGCCGCGACACCAGCGGGGATAAAGGTTCAGCCGGGCTTTTCAGCAAGCCGCCAGATTGAACGCAAGAGCCCGCTGAGAACTGTAAGCAAATACATGAAGGGGTAACGCAATGGGCATTAAGTTTATTGATAATTTTGCAAAATCTGGGCTTGGCGGTATTTTACCAATAGCTGCATCAAAGAGCAAAGATAGCCCCGCGCCTTCCGCTGCCAGCACGGCCAACGCCGATGCCGAAGACAAAGACAAAAAGCTGGCCCGCCAAGGTGGCTTAAATCCCCTGATTATGACCAGCGCGCAGGGTGTTCAGGGCCAAGCGGCCACCGCTGGCCGTAAACTTCTTTTGGGAGAATAGACAATGGTTGAGCCAGCTGCCCCTATAAAAAACACTATGGCCGAGGCTCAAGGCTCGGTTGAATATGCAAAGCGTGTTTTTGAGAATATGAAGGCCGAGCGCTCGACTTTCAACAACCATTACCAAGCCATTGCTGAATTGTGTGATGGCACCAACGCCGAGTTCAACATTACCAACCAAGTTGAGGGTGAGTTCAAGGTTGACCAAGTGTATGAGAGCAAGCCTGCAATGGCGGCTCAGGTCAGCGGTGCAGCTTTGATGGGCTTGATGTGGAATAACGGCGCACGCAGCATCAAGGTTGAGTTGGCCCACAAAGAGGCCAAGGATGACCAAATTGCCAAGGATTGGATGCAAGAGAGTAACGAGCGTTTTGCTGCCGCCCTCGATGACCCACGATGCAACCTCAACAATGCGATTGGTGAGTTTGGCGAAGACATTGTGAAGTATGGCACCACCACCATTACCCGCAGCCCGACTGGTAAGAAGAATGGACCCGTGTTCCAGTTTGACTGCTGGAATGTGCAAAACTTTTTTATCGGTGAGGGTGCTGACCGCCAGCCTGATACGCTGGCCATTACCTACCGCATGAGCGTTGAGGAGATGGTGAAGCGTTTTGGCCGTGAGAATTGCCATGTGAATGTGCAAAAGCAATACGATGCCATGCAGTTTTCAGCGCGCGTGGAATACATGCAGCTGATACAGCCCCGCGTAGGCCGACCCGCAGGCAAAAAGGGTGCAGTTTTCATGCCCCTTATGAGTTGCCATTACGATATGACCAACGCGCACAAGCTGAAAGAGGGTGGGTTTACCCGCCGTGCGTTCTATACCGCCCGCTTTTACCGCCGCCCTGGCAAGCTATATGCCTACAGCCCTGCCATGAATGCGCTGCCTGACATTTACTTGGCCAACGCGCTCAAGGAAGCCATCATTGTGGCCACCGAAAAGCAGCTCGACCCGCCTCTGGGTGTGCTTGATGATGCGGTGATGGGCAATGCGGTGATTGATACCTCTGCCGGTGGTGTGAGCGTGTTCAATCCATCGGGTGGTGGTGGCCAACCCGTGTTCCCCATATTCAGCGTGGGTGAATTAAAGAGCGCCATGGAGCTGCTTGAGCGCCTCATGGAGAGCATTAGCCAGCATTTCTTCCTCGACCGCCTGCTGGACTTCAACAACCAAGTGCAAATGACCGCGCGCGAGGCTTTGATGCGTGACAGCATGCGCAGCACCACGCTCCGCACCCCAATTAGCCGCATTACAAGCGATGTGTTCCTGCCGCTGATTGAAGACAGCTTCATGGATATGCTTGAGATGGGGTATTTTGGCTTGATGCCTGGCAGCGTTGAGGCTGCAAACGCCATAAAAGTAAACCCAAATGTTGAGCTGGTTCCCGATGTGATTGCCGAGCTTTTGGCTAAGGGTGAAAAGGTGTTTGAAGTGAAGTTCATGACGCCTGCCATGCGTGACAATCAGGCCCAAGAGGCTCAGGCTATCATCGAGCACTTGGGCATTGTGACCAGCTTGGCACCTGCCTACCCTGAGGCACGCCACACCATGGATATTGCCAAATCTTTACGCCGACTGGCTGACATGCGCTTGGTTCCGAGCGATATTCAGACCACGGAAACCGATGCATCCACCAAAATGAGTGCCGAGCAAGCCCAAGCTGAGCAACAGGCTTCCTTGCAGCAAATGGGTGCATGGTCGCAAATTGGTAAAAATCTAGGAGTAACCCCAGGTGGTCAATAAACTTCCCGTCATTCCAAGCGCACGCGCCGCTGCCATGGCACAAAGCCAGCAAGAGCGCAAAGATACAGAGCAAGAGCGCATTGACACGCTTCGGGCCGTGGCTCGTGAGGTTGTTGCCACGCCTTCTGGCCTACACTTTTTACAGCACCTTGCCCAGATTTGTGGGCGCAACCGCGTCAAGGCTTCGCTGCGCTATGAGCGCGGGGCCGATGGCAGTCTTGTGCTTACCGATGTTGCCCCTAACGCAACGATTTACCTTGCCGCGCGTGAGAGCGTTTGGCTGGAGATAGCCCAGCTGATTGGCAAGGATTATGCCGCGCTTGCTGAAAAGTAGCGCTTAAACCCAAAAAGGAAACACGACCATGACCGATGCAGCCGCCGCCGCCGCGACCACTGGCGCACCCGCCCCAGCCGCAACCACCACAACTGCTGCCCCCAGCACTGTGAATGCTACTGTGGCCACCACCGATGTGAACCCGATTGCAGCCACCACCACTATCACGCCACAAAAGGATGACCCCAACGCGCCTGATATGAGTTGGAAAACCAACCTCGGTGACTTGGCCAAGAACCCAACCATTGCAAATGTGAAAAGCCTGCAAGATTTGGCCAATATGGCCGTGAATGGTGAGGCCGAGATTGGCCGCTTGCGCCAGCAAATGGGTGCAAAGTTGCCCGGTGCTGATGCCAAGCCCGAAGACTTCCAAAAGTTCTTCTCTCAGTTTGCGCCTGAAAGCCCAGAAAAGTATGGCCTCGATGCGCAGCCTGAGGGCTTGCCTGAGGGAGTGAGCTTTAACCCCGATGAGGCCAAGGCATTTGCTCAGCTGGCCCACAAGATTGGTCTGCACCCAACCCAAGCCAAGGCTTTGCAAGGCTATGCTGCCGAGTTGGCTGCCAAGTCCGCTGATGCGCGCAAGGCTGACCAAACTGCGCTGGTTGATGCCTATAAAGGCAAATGGGGCGAGCAATACCAAACCAAGGTTGACCGCGCTGGTGAGCTGCTCAGCCAAACCTTGCCCGCCGAAGAACTGGCCAAGCTGACTGCCCTGCCTGCTGAGGCTAAAACCCTGCTGGCCGTAGCTTTGGATAATATCATTGACACCTATGTGTCTGCCGATAGCATCACGCCCCCACAAAGCCGCACGGCAACTGGTGCCTCAAGTGAAGCAGAATTGACACAGCGCATGCAAGAGCTGCAACGCGACCCTGCCTACTTTAGCGAGCAAGTGGATAAGGTAAAACACGCGGCTTTGCGCAAGGAAGTTGGAGATATTTCCCAAAAACTTGCCAAGCTGCGCACGGGCCGTTAAGCCTAAAAACACACAAGGGGCTTGAAAGGCCCCTTTTTTTGGCCTTTAATGCAAGCATAAGAGCGCTGGGTGGCTTGAAATAGTCCAGCTGAGGTAACTAAGGCTTACCGCGTAGCACCCCGTTAGAGTGCAGCTGAGTGTCCAGCATTGCTGGGTGGCACTGGCGAACACCCTTAAAACTTAAACAAACGGAAGGAACGCCCCATGAGCGACCAAATTGATACCGCAAAGGTAATTGAGTTCTCCGGTCAGGTTCATGTTGCTGCACAGCAAATGAAAAACCGCACCCGCAACCATGTGCAAATCAAATACATCAAAGGCGAAGACTATGCTTACGATGGTGTTGGTGAGTTGGAAGCGATTGAGATTACAAGCCGCCTGCAAAAAACCCAAGGCCAAAGCCTTGACATGACCCGCCGTAAAATTCGCATGCGCGAGTTCCGTGCGACCCTGCTGCTCGACAAAAAAGACCAGCTTGAAGTCATGTTCGACCCAAAAAACCAATACGCTCAAGCCGTTGCTCGTGCGCTTTACAAAAAGTTCGACCGCGTTGCATTGAGCGCCGCGTTTGAAGATGTGAAGACTGGCAAAGACTTTGGCACCAATGTTACTGCCGCCGCTGATGGCGTGCTAACTGTGGATGCCACGGGTGGCTTTACCTATGAAAAGCTGCAAGAAATTGTCGGCAACTTTGAAGGTAATGAAGTTGGCACCGAGATGGATGAAAAGTTCATGCTCGCCATTTCTGAGCAAGAAAAATCCGACCTGACCAGCGAAACTGAGGTTATCAGCACCGAGTTCGTAACCACGGGCACGACTGAAAAGGGCGGTGGCAAGCTGACTGGTGTGCTGGGTATGGATGTGCTGCTGTTTGGTAGCCGTGCAAAAACCCCAATGCTGGCGACTGCAAGCGGTGTGCGTGCCTGTGTGGCCGCGTCTGCCCGCGGTATCTGCATGGGTATTGCCGAAGACCTCAGCATCGAAGTCAACACCCGTTCTGACCTGAACAACGCCATCCAAGTGCAAGCCTCCATGTTTATGGGCGCTGTTCGCACCGAGGGTAAGCTGGTTCAGAAAGTGAACACCACGGTTGTGGCCTAAGCCTGACCTCGGATAAACCAAAAAGGAGCTAAGAAAATGGCTGTTGAAAACAAATATACCGATAGCGCTACCGCTGCTGGTAACCGCGCGCACCCGCTTGTTGCTGGTGCCGCCCAAGGCTCGTATCTGGTGGCCCCGCTGGTTGTGGCGGCTGCCGATGACGATGGCAGCGTGTATCGCGTTGCCAAAGGCGTGCCTGTAACAACTGTGGTGAGCCGCCTCGAAGCCGTGGTGCGCACCGCAATCACAGGTGGAACAAACTATGATGCCGGTGTTTACGCCACCAACCTTGGTGCCGTGCTGGATAAAGACTTGTTCTGCGAAGGTGCTACACTTGCAAGCGCTGCGACTGTTGACCTGTTGGGCAATGTTACCGCTGCCCGCTGCAACATGACCATTGCCGAACTGTTCTTTGCCATCAATGGCACCCAGATTGGCGTGGAAGAAGTCGATATCGCCATTACAGGTGACACTGTAGGAACTGGCGCTGGTAACGCCGTTATCCGTGGGGTTCTCAACCACTGGTAAAGTGACGGGGGGCCTTAAACCCCCCACAAATTATAAAGCTGAATGGAGGGCGAGGTTATGGCCAAAGCTACAAGTGCTGTGGATATTTGCAACCTTGCTCTCTCTCAGCTTAAGGTTTCCCCGATTAGCAGCATCACGCCCCCCGATGATGGGAGTGAGCCTGCAATTCAATGCGCCCTCTGGTATGACAATGCCCGCCTTGAAACATTGCGCGGCCATACATGGGGTTTTGCGCGCAAGCGTGCCACAATTACCGCCGATGCCACCGCGCCCGCGTTTGGATTTACCACGGCCTACACGCTGCCTATGGATTTTGTGCGCCCCGTTCAAGTGCTGTTTGATGGAACTGAGCTAGATGAAAAAGAGTATGAGCAAGAGGATGGCAAGCTGTTGTGCAATGAAAATGGCACCCTCCAGCTGGTTTATGTGTATGACCACACCAACCCTGCGGCTTGGACTGCGGATTTTGTGACAGGCTTTGCCACCAACCTTGCCAAGTGGGTGGGGCCTGGTTTGTCGGCGAGTGAGGGCAACACCCGATTGGCTGAGGCGCGTTCCGATAAAGTTATGCGAACTGCCAAATCGGTAAACGGCCAAGAGAATACCCCGCGCCGTGTTGAGCGTAGCCGTATGCTTGGTCGCCGCTTGCGTAGCAATAACAGCGTAAGGACGCGATAATGGGCCTGACTGTCACGCCGGGCCAGTTTACCTTTGCTGGCGGCGAGGCCAGCCGTGAGATGGCTGGCCGCGTTGATTTGCAGGCGTATTACAATAGTGTGCTGCGCATTCAGAATATGGAGGTTGATGCCACGGGCCAAGTGCGCTTCCGTGGTGGGTTCAGTTATGTGTCTGGCACCCTGAGCAACTCCCCAGGCATTTTAGTGCCTTTTGTGTTCAGCGCGGTGCAAGCCTACATTTTAGAGCTCACCGCCCTCAAGATGCGCGTTTACAAAGACCGCGCATTGCTGACGGGTGGCAGCCTGCCTGTGACCACGCCTTGGCCTGCTGATGTGCTTTACGAGCTGCGGTATGACCAAGATGCCGATGTTATGATTGTGTGCCATGGCAGTTATCAGCCCCAAAAGATTACGCGAACTGGCCACACCGCTTGGACATGCGCACCTGTTGATTTTATTGATGGGCCTTGGTTGGCGGTTAATCTGACTGCAACAACCATGCATATAAGCGGCACGGGTTCATCGAGTGTCACTTTGCATGCCAGTGCTGCGGTATTTGCGGCCACCGATGTGGGCCGTTTGGTGCGGTGGCGCGACAATAGCAGCGTATGGCATTGGTATAAAATCACGGCGTTTACCAGTTCAACCCAAGTGACTGCGGATAGAGGTTCAAGTGCTACGCCAAGCGGAACAACCGCCACCACAAACTGGCGACTTGGTGCATTTAGCAACACCACGGGCTGGCCCGTTGCCGTGCAGTTTTATGAAAACCGCGCCGTTTACCTGAAAGACCAAACAATTTACGGCAGCAAGGGTGCTGAGAGTGCGGTGGATTATGACACCTTCACGCCAGGCACCGAGGCCGATGATGCATTTACCTACACCCTGCCTGGTGGTAACACTGGCCGCTGGCTGCAAGAAACCCAAGCCTTCTTGGCGATTGGCACTTATGGCGGCGTGCGGCGTGCCACGGGCGGTGGCAGCGATGACCCGATTACCCCAAGCAGCGTGAGTGTAAAAACCATCAGCGAGGTGGGTGTGGCAAATGTTCAGCCCATTCTGGCCGACCGCAATGTGATTTATGTGAGCCGCGATGAACGCACAGTAAGCAGCCTTGAGTATGATGCCCTAAATGAGAGCTATGTGAGCCGCAACCGAACTGTGGTCAGCCCCCATGTTACGCGCGCGGGGGTGCTTCAACAATCCGCCCAGCTCGGCGGTAACAACCGCATTTGGCAAACCCTTAAAAATGGTGCGCTGGCTGGCCTTACCTTCTTGCCTGAGCAACAGGTTTACGCATGGCATAGCCATTTTAGCGATGGCGAGATTTTAAGCGTGGCCAATATCCCAAATGTGGCCGGTGGTGATGATGAAACTTGGTGGATGGTCAAGCGCACGCTTAATGGAACCACGCAATACTGCGTTGAGTGCCGTGGTGAGCCTGTGATTTACCCAGAGCTCGAAGACTTCTTTACCGATGAATTAAGCGAAGATGCCGACATGGAGGCGTATCTCGCAGCTTTGTATGAGGCGCAGAAAAAGGCCATTCACTTAGATTGCGCCCTTACATACGATGGCCGACTGGCTGCATCGTTGACACTCTCAAGCGCGGCGGTTGGCACTGGCCGAACCATCACGGCTAGTGCGAGCGTGTTCAGCAGCGGCATGGTTGGCCGCCAGATTACAGGTGCCCCCCTTGGGCGCGCTATTATTACGGGTTACACAAGCGGAACTGTGGTGACTGCTCAGGTTGTGACCGAGTTTGAAGCCACCACGCTGGCCCAAAATGAATGGTATTTGACTGCCCAAAACCTTTCTGGCTTAACGCATTTGGCCAGTATGACTGTGGATGCCATTGCCGATGGCCAGCATATTGCCGACATTGAAGTGGATGGCAGCGGCAATGTGGATTTGGGTGAGCAATACACCATGGTGCATGTTGGCCTTAAATACGAGGGCCTGCTGGTGAGCAATTTGCTTGAGGGTGGCAGCCAGATTGGCACAAGCCAAGGAAAACCAAAGAATGTGAGTGAGCTGGTCATGCGCTTCCTTAACACCTCAGGGCCATGGGTGGGCACGCAGCTTTACAATGTTGGGAATATCAAGGGCCTGCAACGCTGCAACTTCCCAAAAAACAAAGCCAAGCTAAATTGGGCGACCCCGCTGTTCACGGGTGATTATTCTTTGCCAGTTGGCGATGATTGGAGTGGGAATAAGCGTTGGTATTTACACCAGCGCGCACCTCTGCCATGTATTTTGCAAATGGTTGTGCCACGCTTCCAAAACATTGACCAATAACATGCAGCGCATCATACCCTTCCACGCCGAACACCTGAACTTGCTTGAGCCGCAAGAGAATGACCCTGTGTTGTCGTTCCCTGAATGGCGCGAGCGCGTAGGTTTTATGTGCGGCAACGGCGTGGCTTTTAGCCTAGTTTGTGATGGGCGCTTGGTTTGCTGCGGTGGAATGGTTACCACCAACCCAGGCGTGGGCGTGGTTTGGATGCTACCCAGTCGGTATGTAAACGATTACGCTCTTGCGGTAACCCGTAAGGTAAAAGAAGTTTTGGAAGACTTAGCTGCAACACACCAACTGCATCGCCTTGAAACTTCTTGCCATGATAACTTGCTGTATGAGCGTTGGATGGGATACCTTGGTTTTGAAAAGGAAGGTGTGCAGCGCAAGGGCGGCATAAACCGAGCCGATGTAATTATGTATGGGAGGTTGCTGTAATGGGATATGACCCAGTAAGCCTTGCAGTTATAGGCACAACATTACTCAGTGCGGGCAGCCAAGTTGCACAAGGCGCTCAACAGCGCAAAGAGGCTAAGCGCCAAGCTGCACTTGCGGAAGAAAATGCAGCCGTGGCCGCTGAGGCTGAGCGCGAAAGTGCAAACACGGCACTTAAACAGCAAAAGATGTCTTTCCTAAAATCTGGGGTGACGCTGGCAGGCAGCCCGCTTTTGCTGATGCAGGAAACCTTTGAACGCGGTGAGCGTAACGCCCGCAACCAAGTGCGCACCGGTGCGGCTCAATCCCAAACCTTAAAGGCTCAGGGCAGCGCCGCCTTTATGCAAGGCATAAGCGGTGGGTTTAAGTCTGTGGGCAGCGCCGTTCTGCAAGGTTATGATGCTGGCATGTTCCAAAAAGCTGCACCAACGGGAACTAACCCCAACTTGCCCGCATCGCAGCCTGCGGCCGGCACTAACTTTGACGCATATCAGACCGCATAAGGGGGCAACATGGCACGGGTTCAACGCTTCGACCGCAATGTTTTAGCCAACGAGGTTCAGCCCGCCATGATTGGGCTGGCTGGTTCGACTGCGGGGGCGGTGGCCAGCGTTGCAGATACCACGGCAAATGTGTTGGGCACGATTGCTCAGGCCGAAAAACAGGTTCAAGAGCAAACATGGCTGACTGAGGCCACTGTAAAACTGCAAACGCAAATGATTGACGCTCAGGAAGCGATGCAGAAGGATTTTTCAGAAACCCCTGACGGGTATTCTAAAAAAGCAACGGAAGCCTACAAAAAGAGCGTGCAGGGCTTAATGCAGGGTGCGCCTTCACGCGGTGCTAAATTGGCCTTCAACAAAATCACGGGTTCAATGCAGGCCGATATGTATGGCAAGTGGCGCAGCTGGGAGAGCAACCGCAAGATTGAGATTTATGCCAGCAGCCTTGACAACAGTTTGCAGCAGCTTGGCACCTTGGCTTATCGGCAGGCCGACCCAGGTGAGCTGGCCAACTTACAAAACCAAGTTGAGATGGCCATGGTTGGAGCTGATGGTTTGTTGGCCCCCGATGTGATTGGTAAAACCAAGCAAAAGGCCATGGAGAGCGTGGCCCAAAACCTTTGGATGGGTGTAAATGAGCGCAACCCTTACAACGCCCGCAAATTGCTGGATAGCAAGCAGCTGGATAGCATGTTGCCGCCTGAGAAGCTGGCTGGCTTGCGCGAAAAATCCCAGAATGAGATTGAGCGCCGCGAGCGTGAAGCACGCCAAGAGGCAGCCTTGCGCCGCGCCGAGCAACGCGATGTGCTGGCTGATGTGGAAGCGGCCATGCGTGCAGGCCAGCTCGATGATGTGCCTGAGGGTGCGCTTGATGTTTTTGAGGGTAAGGAGCGCGAACGCTGGACTGAGCGCCTTCAATCGGCTCGCCAGTTTGGCAAAGACGCCCAAACCTTTATGTTTGCAGGCGAAGATGAAGTGCAAGAGCTTCTGGCCCAGCGCACCACCGCCTTGACTGAGGGCGGGGTTGAGGGGTTCCGCGAAGAAGCGCGCGATATTGGCAGCTTGCGCCAGATTTTTGCCCAACGCGAAGCGGCGATGAAGGAAGATGCGGCGGCGTATGCAGCACAATCCCCTGCCATGCGCGAGCGCTTTGCCGCACTGCAAGAAGCCCAACAGGCCCAAGACCCTGAGCTGGTGGCCAAAGCAAACCAAGATTACCTGACCGCGTTGGCTGCCGAGCAAAAGCGCCTTGGTGTGCCCGCCGAGCAAATGCGCTATGTACCAAAAGCGCAGGCGCAACAGCTGGTAAATCAATATATGCAGTTGCCAGACATTCGCCAGAAAGAAGAATATCTTGGTCGCCTTGAGCAACAATATGGCCGTTTTTGGCCAAGCGTGGCTTACCATATGCGTCAAGAAGGAATGCCTGCGGGCTTCAGTTTGGTTGGAGAACTTGGGACATCTACACCTCAAGGGCGTGCTTTGTTAAGTGCATCTACTGAGTTGCCAGAAATTAAAAAGGTTTTGGGTGAGCAATTTACTGGAATTGTTAAAAAATCTAATACTGCTGTAAAAGATTTAACCGATGCTTTAAGTGCCCAGCCTGGTGGTTTAAGTTATGCCGCAGAAATACAAAGTGCGGTTGGTTTAATTGCTTCTAAAATGGTTGCAAGCGGTGGCGAAGATATTGATAATGCTACAACAAAAGCTGCAAAAGCGTTTAAAGATAAGTTTGCTAAAATTGGTGATACGTATGTTATACCAAAACAGATTAAAAGTGGTTATGTTGACGCCACTCGTGTTGAAAAAAGACTTAACGAAATACGCAAGAACATCAATCTAAATGATGTTGATAGACCTATTAACGGTTCAGGCTTTAGTGCAGAAACAGACTTTGATTATTCTCAAAACCGCTTAAGAGCCAATAGTTATTTTGTAAATAACGGCACCGAAGATATGGATGGTTTTTACCTTATGTGGGAAACTGGTGATGTTGTAACTAAAAATGGTAAACCTTTGCAATGGAAAATCGAAGATTTACAAGCCATTAAAACTCAGCGTGAAAAAGAAGACCCTGTTTTGAGAACTATAAAAGATGCAATTATGCCAGTTCATACAAGGCTTGAATAATGACAATCTATCGCAGCCCTATACAAGAAAACGGCACATATCGCGCGCCTGACAACTCTGATTTTGGCACCACGCTGGGCGCCGAGGTTGGGCGCACGCTTGGTGCTGGTGCAGCCTCAACCTTTGAGAACCTCAACACTTTGTTTGCCTACGGCGCCGACCAGCTTAATTTGCTCGATGATACCAAACTGAGCGCGCGTGATGCCAACCGCCTTGGTGCGGATTATGGCGTGACATTTGAGGGGCCAGTGGGGGCCAACTATGTCGGCACCATTCTTCGCCAAAAACAAGAGCAACGCGACCGCGAGATGTTGCAAGCTCGCTTGCCTGATAGCTTTAGCGCCAGCACTGCCCTGACCTTGGCCGAGTTTGGCGGCATGGCGCTCGACCCCGTAAACCTTGCTTTGGCTTTTGTGCCGGTGGTGGGCCAAGCCCGCTTTGCAGCTTTGGCGGCAAAGTATGGCCGCACCCCTGCCCGCCTAATGGCTGGCGCGATTGAGGGGGGTGTGGGGACTGCCTTGCTTGAGCCGTTGAACTTTACCGCGGCCCAGCTGCGCGATGATGACTATGGCCTGATGGATAGCTTCACAAACATAGCGTTTGGTTCAATTTTGGGCGGTGGGCTGCATGCTGGGGTGGGTTATGCCGGCGATGTGATTGGTCGCCGCCTTGGAGCCAAAGCACCGCAGGCCCCTGTGGATTTGGAAGATATGGTGAGCCAAGCCGCGGCCCGTGCCCAAGCCAAGGATATGGTGGGCCAGCCATTCCGAGAAGCGCGCGAAGATTATTTGGCTAAAGCCTCTGACCCCAATGCCCCCGCATTGCCTGAGGCGCCCAAACCCATCACAACCCCTGAGGCCATTGAGAGTTTGCCTTATCGTGAAAAAGCAGGGCTTATGACGCAGGCCGTGGCGCAGGCGGCAAGTGGCCGCGCTGTGGACGTGGCGCCGTTGATGAACAACCCTGCATTTAGCTCGGCCAGCCCTCAGCGTGTGCGTTTTTATGATGGTGTAGGTAAAGCATATGAGGCTAAGTTACAGGTGATTGATGCCGCTGATTTGAAGGCTGCCGAGGGTGATTTGCAACCGCGTGACCGCGCCAGCCGCATTACCAGCGATGTGCAGATTGCCAAGGGCGCTTCTGAGCTTGACCCGCAGCGCTTAAATGACCGCAGCAGCAATGCCGCTGAGGGTTCCCCAATTGTTGATAAGGCCGACAACACAGTTCTTTCAGGCAATGGCCGTGTGGCCATGATACGCCGCGCCTATGAGCAACACCCTGAGCGTGCCGAAGCCTACCGCCAAATGCTGCAAGAGGTGACGGGAAGCCGCCATGAGGGCATGGCCATGCCTGTTTTGGTGCGCCGCATGGAAACCGACATGACGCCTGAGCAACGCCAGCAATTTGTGGTAAACGCCCAGCGCGTGCAAACCATGCAACTTTCTGGGCTTGAGCAAGCCAAGATTGATGCTGCGATTATCCGCGAGATTGATGCCCCTCTGGAAAGTGGTGACTTGACTGTGGCCGAAAACCGAAAGTTTGTGCGCGAGTTTATGAAGCGCCTGCCTGCGGAAGATTTGAACCGCATGGTCACGGCTGATGGCGGTTTATCAGCTGAGGGTGTGCGCCGCGTGCAAAGTGCTTTAATTGCCAACGCCTACCGAGAAAACCCTAACCTTCTTGCTAGACTGCTGGAGAGTACCGATGAAGGTGCCAAAAGCATTGCTGGTGCGTTGCTTGATGCAGCGCCATATTGGGGGCGCATGCGGGATAAGGCAGCCAGCGGATTGGTAAGCCCTGAGGCTGACGCTACTGCCGACTTGCTCGATGCCATTAACCGCATCAACAACGCCCGCGAGATGGGGATTTCTTACAACGAGATGGTGGCCCAGTTCGATTTGCTCGACCCGCCTACCCAAGCTACCCAATCCTTTATCAGCCTGATGCTGAAAGAGCGTGGCAACGCCTTTGCCCTTAACACCAAAAAGGCAGTATCGCGGCATTTGCGTGCCTTTGCCGAGTTGGCTGATAGCACCTATGGCGGGCCAAGCCTGTTGGGTGATGCACCCACCGATGGGCTAGATTTGCTGCGCACTGTGCGCGAGCGTGAAGTAAGTGCGGCTTCTAGAGAGGGTCGTGCAGTTGAGATGATGGCAGAAGTGCCAGAAACAAGTGGTGGGCGTCAGGCTAATTCTGGCTTGAATATTGCACCAAGAATAGAAGAAAAAATAGAAAATGCTGAGCCTGAAATTGAGGTTGGTGAGGCTCAGCTGAGTGCGTTGCGCCAACGGGCCTTCCAAGGCGATACCTCAATTCTCAAGCTGCAAGATAGCCTTGATGGAGATTTGGTTCTGCAACAAAGCGATGTGGCTGCGCTGGATACCTTGGCGGCTAAAGCTGCCGATGATGTCGAGGTTTTGCTGGCGCAAGATATGGAACGCCTTTCTGGGTTGCAGCTTACTGAGGCCGAGCGTTTTCAGCTTGCCGAAGCCGATGCCATGATGCAGCGTGTAAGCAATGTGCAGGATGCCATCAAGGCGGCTGCTGGATGTATTTTGAGAGGGTAAACATGGGAACGCCTGCCACCTGTATCAGCGCCACAATGGCCGCAGCCCAAAACTCCATGAGCATGGAGGAAGTCAATGAGCTGCTGACCAGTTTGGAACGCATCAAAAAGCGCAAGGCCGCTATGGGCCAACTGGCCAACCTTGATGCTGAGGTTGACAAAATGGCCAAGGACTTTACCGACCGAGCCAAACAGATTGCCTTGCTTGAAAAACGCCAAAAGGTGCTGAATATCTTTGCCGAGCGTGGCCGCAAGGAAGTGTTGGCGCAGTTTACCGACTTGCCTGCCGAGGGCTTAAAGGCTTTGAATGTAGGCAGCCAAATGGGCCGCGAGATTGGGCGCTTGAGTGTGGCCGCGCGCCAGCGGGCTTTGTCTGCCGAGCTGATGGGTGGCATGATTGGCAAGTTAAAGCAGGCCGAGCTTGAGCCTTTTGTAAAAGGCCAAATCGATGAAGCCATTGCCATTGAGATGTTTGAGCTGCGCGATGGGGGAACGCCTGGGCGCAGTAAAATCCCTGAGGCCCAAGCGATTGCCAAGATTTTGAACGAGGCCCAAGAGGCGGCACGGGTTATGCAGAATGATGCTGGCGCACTCATACGCAAGTTGCCCGGTTACATTATCAACCAAAGCCATGCTTACGATATGTTTAAGCTGCGCCGCGCTGACCCCGATTATCTTCTGCGCCGCATGGTTGAAACATTTGGCACCGAAGATACCTTGAAAGGCGCGGATGCGCGTGAGTTCTTTGAGGGCGTGCGGGATAGCCTGCGCAGCGGTATTCATATGAAGCTCGATGGCGCTGGGCCTGAGGGTGGTTCTCCGTTCAAGGGCGCTTTTAATGTGGCCAAAGCAGCCAGCCAAGAGCGTGTTTTGCATGCGGCCAGCCCTGAGGCGTTTTATTCCTTCTTCAAGGAGTTCGGGCACGGCACTTTATTGGAAGCTGTGGCCTCTGGGTTACACCGCGCCGCCGATAACACAGGGTTGATGCAAGTGTGGGGAACCAACCCGCGCATGGCTTTTGACAACCTCAAGCGTGAGCTGGCTGAGAATTACCGCAACCGCCCAGAATTGGCCGACAAAGTGCTGAGCGAGGCGCGCGAGTGGGAGTTTAAAGAAGTGAACGGGGAAACCCGCATGGTGGGCAACGCTACCCTTGCGCAAGTTGGCAGCGGTATTCGGGCTTTGCAAACGATTAGCAAGCTGGGCGGGGCGGTTGTGTCGGCTATTACCGATGTGCCGCTGCAAGCCCTTACGCTGCGCTATAACGGCGAGAATATGCTTTCGGCATGGGGTAAAACCCTTGGCACCCGCATGGCTGGCCTAAGCTCTGCCGAGCGCACCGAATTTGCCGACCTGATGGGGGTGGCCATGGATAGCTTTATGGGAACCTACGCGGCGCGGTTTGATGCGGGTGATAGTGTGCCGGGCCATATGACCAAGGCCACCAACCTATTTTTCAGATTAAACCTTTTGAACTGGTGGACGGATGGCTGGAAGGTAACAACCAGCGCCGTGCTAAGCCGCAACCTTGCTGCCAAGGCAGGCATGCCTTTTGCCGATATAGGCGAAGACTTAAACCGCGCGCTTGGCCTGTATGGGATTGGTGAGCGTGAGTGGGCAGCTTTAAGCAAATCGGCCAAGAATGTGGGGGGCCGCACTTACATTACCCCCGATGGTGTGGATATGCTCCCCGATAGCGTGATTGCTGAGATGCAGGGCGGTGGCAAATTAACTGATGCCCAAGTGCGCCGCGCGCGCGCCGAACTGCGGCAAAAGCTGCATGGCTATATTCTCGACCAAGTGGATTATGCGGTGCTGACGCCTGATGCTGGAACGCGGGCCATGCTGAACTTAGGCACCAAGCGGGGCACAGTGGTGGGTGAGGCCATGCGTCTTTTGATGCAATTCAAATCCTTCCCCACGGCGGTTATCCAAAAGACATGGGGCCGCGAGATTTATGGGCGCGGGGCAAACAGCGTGGCCGAGGGCGTAAGCCAAAACCTTGGCGGTATTGCGCACCTTATCAGCATGAGCATTGTGTTTGGATACGCGGCGATTGCGGCCAAAGATATTCTCAAGGGCCGAGAACCGCGTGACCCCACCGACCCTAAAACATGGATTGCCTCGTTTATTCAGGGTGGTGGCGGCGGGATTTATGCCGATTTTATCTTCGGGCAATACACGCGGTTTGGCCAATCTCCGCTTGCTACCCTTGGCGGGCCAACAGTCGGCAGCATCGAGCAAATCCTAAAACTGTGGGGGCGGTTGCGCGAGGGCGATGATGTGGCAGCTGGGGCATTCCAAGCCATTATGAGCCACATGCCTTTTGCCAACCTGTTTTATACACGTATGGCTTTGGATTATATGATTTTGTATGACATTCAAGAGGCCCTTAATCCAGGCAGCCTTGTGCGCATGGAGCGTAGAATAGAAGAACAAAACAACCAACAGCTTTACCTAAAGCCTAGCGAAAACCGCTTGACCCCGATAACGGGTAACCAATAACCTCGGCAACAGGAGAACACGCCATGACACTTGCAACCACTAAGCTCAAAGACCGCAAGGCCGGTGATGGCGTAACCAGCGTTTTTAACTTCTCAGATATTCCGGTGCTGGATAAAACTTGGGTAAAGTGCCAACGCCTTGATGCCACCACGGGTGAGGTGATTGAAACCTATACGCAGGGTGCGGGCGCAAACCAATTTCAGGTTACCCTTGCCTCTGATTATTCAGGCTTTACTGTGACCCTTGGAGCCACGGCCACGGCTGCCCTTACAGTTGATTATGACCTGTTTGCCTACCGCGAAACACCCGTGCTGCAAGAAACCAGCTTCCCTTACGACAACAACATTCCACCTAAAACGCTGGAGCGTTTGTTTGACCGCATGATTATGGCCATTCAAGAGAGTTCAGACAAAGCCAGTTTGTCGGTTCGTGCGCCTATCAGCTTTACGGGAACCGCTGATTTGCAGTTACCCGAACCAAGTGCAGGGCGTGTGATTGGTGTTTGGAACGATGATGGCGATGCGCTGGTTGAAGGGCCTTTGGCGGTTGATATTGCCAACGCTCAAGAGTATGCCGAGCAAGCTGAAACAGCGGCGGCGGCGGCGGCGGCGGCTGCGGCATTAGGGTTAAAAGGCTTTGGTGCCATGACCAATATTGCCAGCGCCAGCACAGTCAACCTAGGAAGTGTGACTTCAAACTTTGCCAACATTACAGGCACCACCACCATAAGCAGCTTTGGCACAAGTGCAAGTGTAAACAGCCCACTGTATTTTGTGCGGTTTGATGGGGCCCTTACGCTGACGCATAGCAGCACCTTACAGCTTACCAACGCGGCAAATATCACAACCGCTGCGGGTGATTATAGTTTGTGGCAGTATCTTGGCAGCGGTTCAGGTTGGCGCTTGGTTGAGTATTTTAGAGCTACCCTTGTTAAGCCAAATGAAACAGGCACACTTGTTACAACGGCCCGCGTGGCAAGCGAAACTGTGCAGGGTTTGGTTGAGCTTGCTACGGCGGCGGAAGCGCGCGCGGGCACCGATACGGGGCGCGGGATTACGCCAGCCACCATGCAAGATGCCAAAATGGTTTACGCCACCACAGTGGCAGCAACCTCTGGCACAAGCATTGATTTTACGGCTATTCCAAGCTGGGCGCGGCGGGTGACTGTGTTCTTAAACCAAGTAAGCAAATCGGGCACAAGCCAGATTACAATTCGCCTTGGAACGGGTGGCACTCCAGCGGCAACAGGTTATGAAGCTGGCGCAGTTGACTTTGCGGTCGCGGCACAGGGTGGTGCTGCAAGCACAACGGGCTTCCCTCTTAATTCAAGCATAAGTGCAACCACCACATATTCAGGGCAATTCACGATTGAGAAAAGCGCTACGGCTGCAAATACATGGGTTTGCTTCGGTTCTTTTAATGGAGCTGCAACGGCACAAATTGGCATGACAAATGGCATTATAACCCTTGGCGGTGTTCTTGATATGGTGCGCGTTACAATGGAAAACGGCACCGATACCTTTGATGCTGGTAGTGTAACAGTGCGTTGGGAGTAGGTAGCATGCATAAAATTGTCGATGGCCAACAGGTAGAGCTGACGCCCGCTGAAATTGCGGAAGCGCAAGCTGCAAAACTGGCATGGGAAGCTGGGGAAACTATGCGCCAAATTAAACAGCTTGAGGCTGAAATCACACCGCGCCGTATGCGTGAGGCATTGCTTGGCATAGATAATGGTTGGCTTGCAGAGCAAAATGAAGCAATTAAAAAACTGAGGTTATAGTCATGGATTTTGGAACGCTCAAGCCTTTTTTAGATTACGGCGTGATGGGAACGCTGTGCGCTGCTTTACTGTGGGTTGCCTACACCGACCGCAAAGAGATGGTAAAACGCTTTAATGAGTTACTAAAAAACCACACAGAGCGAGAAAAGATACAAGCCGTGCAGTATGAAAGAGCCACGCGCGTTCTCGACCGCGCAGCCAGCGCCTTAGAAGAAACAGCCATAAGCAACGCTAGGTTGGCTGATGCCGTTGAACGCTTAGCCCCCCCTAAAAAAAGTGTTGCGCGCCTTCGGGTGGCCAAGTAGCCTAAACACACAACAAAGGAACCAAAACCATGAAACTGTTTATTGCCTTATTGTTTACCGCCTTGGCAGCGATTGTGAGTGCGCCTGTAGCTTTTGCCCAAGCTACATGGTTGGGTGTTGCTGGCAACACTTCAAATGATTATGTGGTGCGCGAGGTAACCCTTACCAGCCCCACCTTTAGCTCGGCCATTTTGCGCGTTGACCCACGCAGTTTGGTTGGCATGAACTTTATCAGCTCGGCAGGCGGAAGCCCCAGCATGACTGTGGTGGTGACCAACGGCGCTGACCCAACTTCAGCCCTTGCGATTAGCCCAACCCTGCTTGGCCCTGTGCTGGTAACAACCGCAAGCCAAACGCATGTTGGCTTCCCAATTACAGGCTTGCAAGTGCGCCTAACGGGAACGGCCAGCGAAACCCTGCGCGTGCGGGTGTATGAGCTGGATAGCGTGCGTAACCGCGGTTACCGCTAAACCTAAAACGGGGGGCTGCGGCCCCCTTTAACTTTTGGAGGGAACTATGGGGAAGTTTATTCAGAGCAACGATGAAGCCCAGCTGGCAACATGCCATGCTGATTTGCAGCGCGTTATGCGTGAGGCTGTGCGGCGTGTGCCGTTTGACTGCTTTGTGATTTATGGGGTGCGCACTGTGGCTGAGCAACAGGCTTTGTTTGCGATTGGCCGCACCAAGCCAGGGCGGCGCGTGACCAACATTGATGGGGTGACCAAGAAAAGCCGCCATAATTATACGCCAAGCCTTGCCATGGATGTAGGGCCTGCAAGCCTAATTGCAACAGGGCGTTGGGTTGAGAGTGCTTTGGCTTTGAAACAATTTGACGAGCTTGGCGCAACGGCTGAGGCTGTAGCTAAGGAGCTGGGAGTGGCCGACTTTGAATGGGGTGGCCGCTGGACGCGTCTTCGTGACCGCCCACACTTTCAGTTAAACCGCAAAGGAGGCTGATGCCATGATTAAACTGCTGCGCAAATTGAGTGGGAAGCGCACCCACATTTCCAACACTGTGGGCCTTATTGGCACGGGTATTGCCGCCACGGGTTTGGGCGTTGACCCATTGCAACTGGCAGCCGCCGCCGCTGGTAGCGTGGATGCCATCAACAATTTGGTATCGGCATGGGATGCAGGCCGCGAAGTGAACTGGCAGCAAGTTGGCGTTGGCGGGGTTATTGTAACGGGCAGCCAATTCCTAAGCAGCTTTTTCCGAGCGATTGCCACCAAGCCTGGTGAGCTTGCCAAAAAATAAACGCACGCTGGCAAGGCCAGCGGGAAGGGTAGCGGATGGGCTGCCTTTCCCGGTGCCCTTCTCCCCCCTATGTCCTCTCTCCAAGGGCACCATGCGTTAGCGGTGTGCCCATTTACTTATCCTTTGTGGGCACGCCGGTGACGCAAGCACGCATCATCAACCCTTTTGCACGGAGGCTCTTATGAAGTTGCTACCCGAAACTCTTGCTCGCAACAAATCACGCGAGCGCCGCCCCCGCCCTGTGGTGGAAAAAGGTGACGCCCGCCGTTATCCTATCCACACGCTGGCACCTGACCCTGACCAGTCTGAGCTGCTGCTGGAGAAGCCCGATGAATGATTTTTGCACGGCTTGCTATGGCACGCATTGCACCAACGCTGAAAAGCAACGATGCGCTCAGGCGCAAGCGCAGAGTGATGCCGCGCAAAATACCATGCGGCATGACTTTGCCAAGCGCTATGCTGACCGCTGCCATTGGTGCGGCGGAACGCATCTGACCAAGGCCGAGCGCGCGCAATGCATGCTCGACAATGTTGGCTAACACCATATCGAGAATATCCTCGGTATGGTTATGGCACCATTTCGTGGTGATGCACGATATGGTTGTGAAAGGAGGCTCCATCATCTCCCCAGAAGGAAAATAGGGGTTACCTTCCGCGCGTGGGCCGCGTTATGCTCACACGAAAAGCCCATGCTATTGCGTGGGTTTTTCTTTTATATTATAAACAATATAGGCCGCACGGGGGTGCGACCATTTCAAACCAAGTAGTATCATTACAAGGAGTGCTTTTGAGTAATATCATTTGGCGGGATATCCCGCAATATAGCAGGTATATGGTTTCCAATAACGGCCAAGTCTTAGCAAAAAATCCGTGTGCCAACCACACCAGTAACTACATATTGCGTCCGACTTTTAAACACCTTCATCCCTACCCAATGTATAAGGTTATAGGCGATGATGGAAAACGGCGTTGTGTTTACCTGCACTCTCTTGTTATTCGTGCTTTTCATGGCGCTAAACCGTTTCCGACAGCGGTAACACGCCACTTAGACGGCAATGCTACGAACAATTCACCAGACAACTTACGTTGGGGAACTCAGAAGGAAAATATCCAGGATTCTATTAAGCATGGCACTTTCCTACGAAAGATAGCAATTGCGGCGTAGGGCGTTAATACCCACACAAAAAGCCAACGGGAGCGGCATTGTAGCCCCCGACCATATTCCCGATGTCGGCAAAATGGTTTTAGAATATCAACTTGCCGATGTCGGGAAGTTGATGCATTGTTTTATTGCAGGGTGGCGCAGCAGTAGCGCGCTGGCTTCATAAGCCAGAGGTCGGTGGTGCAATCCCACCCCCTGCACCCAAGTCCCCTCTTGCACCAGAAAAGCCCCCGAAGGGGCTTTTGCTGGGTGGTCACACCCTTGGAGAGTTGCGACAAAAAGATTACTGCCACAGTTTAATCTGTTTGCATAGCCCCATAAACTCATCTTGTGTGCGGATTAGCACATATTTATGGCCACGCTTTTCAACCTTCTGCTGGAACTCGATTTGCTCAGGCGACTGTTTACCTTTGCCAACCTTGAGCTCACAGAAAAGCATAGGGAAGTTGAAGTCGTTAATAAACACCAAATCGGCCACGCCTGCTGTAACACCCATGGCCTTGAACTTGGCAGCCTCGATGGGATTGCGCTTGCCGCCGTTGGCTGGGTGAAAGAAAAGCAGATTAGGGTGCGTGGCTTTGAGATAGGCAACGCACCATTTTTGCAGTTGGTCTTCGCTCAGGTTAAGCATTATCGGCATCAATCTTTGCCAGCAAAGCGCAGGATATAATTTTTAGAAAATACGCTTCCCTTTCTGCAACCCAAAGTTGGGCGTATAAACAGGCTCCTAAAAATGGCGGCATCATTTCCAGCCAATCTTCTTCCAAAGCATTTAGCCAACAAATCATAAGGCATAGAACAATCATCCACCCAGAATATACTGGTTCTTTTTTACCAAATCTTAAACTGATTGTAGCCATAACTAAAAATCCTTATCCGCAGCCAGAAAGGCCACATTGACGGGCACGATATACCCACGGCTTGAGGCGTCATCGCCTCCGCCAACTGGCTTGGCCTTGCGTGATGTTTTCCAATCCTCAAGGTGAGCGAGTAGGTTATCCCTGCGAAACAAAAGCACAGGGCCGCGCAACCAGCCATGCATCCAGTAGTCTGGTTCTGGCTTCATGATGCCTGAGGGTTTGCCAAAACACTCGGTTTCAAAATACAGGTTACCTGTATCCTTGGCCTTCACATCGTGCTTGCACTCAACCTTAAACCAGTTGCCTTTGTGCTCGAACTCAAAATCCCAAGGCGCTTCTGGGTAGGGCTGGTCACGGCTATCGTGGCCCTCCCTTCCCATCAGGTCGCGGCAATGGGCTTCAAACGCTTTGCCAACAATTAGGCTGCTTTGAAAATTGCGGGCGACATCGCTCATCTTTTTCTCCGTGCTTTGCAAATGGCATCAACATCGGCCAGCAATAACAGCTTGCTTTTGCCGTGCAGTTTTGTTTCTGGTGGGGCTGCAATGCCTTCACACTCGCGGGCATAATTGTAAAACACGGCAAGGGTCATGCCAGCCATATTGGCTGCGGTATTCATGGTCACATATTGCTTACCGCGCACATACCAAATCTCGCCTTCTCTATGAATACTGCACTCTGCCACTTCGGGCGTGGGGTCAATATCATCAAAGCGAACATTGGCAGGCATGGCAGGTAATGGCTTTGGATAAAAATGCTTTAGGTGCGATACGGCCTCAGGTTTAGCAATCACCGGAGTATTTACTGCAAAATCAACTGCAACACGCTTGGCTTCTTTCACCACGCTTTTGGCTGTTGCCTTATCTTCGGCCTCAGGTTCGCGGCGGTTAAGGTTGGCGGTTCTGGCAAAGACTTCTTCAAGCGCGCCAGGCAGTTCGCTAAAAATATGCGGGAACATTTTGTGCAAAAGGTTAAGTCTTAATCTTTCAAGCCCATTCCCGTGCAATATCTGCACAATCTTTGCAAAGTCTTGCTCAGGTATTTCTTGTTTTTGAACCATGTTACTCTCCTTTTATTCTTCATAGTTTGTTATGGTTAGGGTGTAACCTTCATCAGAGTGTTGCCTAAAAGCATTGAGTGCAAGATAAATTACATGACTGGCTATATATAATGCACAAAAAATAAACGCCAAACAAATTAAATCCCGCTTCATTCGCACCCCCTGTGATACTCAGGCACGGGTGTTGCGTGTCGGTTATCCAGTCGCCACCCATCAACCACCATGTAGGCATGGCCGGTGCCATCAGGCAGGCGCTCTTGCATGACCATGCCGCGGCCAAGTGCGTCTTTGTAGGCGTAGGCAAAATCCACGCAGTTGCCTTCCTGCGGGGTTAGGTGTTCGGGTTTTTTGTGGGTGGGCCGCATAATTGCGCACCCGATACTTTTTACCTCGGTGGATTTGTAAAAGGTATAGGTCATGCCAGCATCCACCTGTTGCTTGGCGCGCGCTATATCGGGCGGCACGCTGGCGCAGGCGGTGAGGGCTAGGCAGGCAATAAGGGTTAGGGTTTTCATAGGTTACTCCTCGATGTGAATTATCATCATCTTTATTGGCTCAACCTTGCGGGGTCGGTGATTACGGCTTGCTTCTGTAAACCAACATCCATGTTCGTGGTTAAATACTGCCCGTTGCCAAAACATTTTAAGCTCTCCAATTTTATCGGGCGCTAAATAAGACACAATGACAAATGGAGTATGGCCAACCTTTTTTGGTGTTGGTTTTGTGGCGGTTACCCATTGATTTACAGGTAAGCCTGGCCAATGCCTATAACTCCAACTCATGATTTTATGCTTTCTTTTGCTTTAGCGATGGCCTCACGCACGCCTTTTTTGGTCACGCGCTTGGTGATTTTCAAATACTGCAACACCGCCATTTCAAACCGCGCGGCATCGGAGATAGCAAACACGGGTGGGTTGATGCGTTGGTAAGAAAGGCGTTTAAGCTGTGCCTCTAGCTCTTGCTCGCGAGGCGTGGGGGCTTCAGGTAAATCCGAAAATGTAATCCTATCCATACCAATTTCAGCTTCGTCTGGTATGCTATCGCCACAATTTGTGCAGCAATAGCCGTTCATAACGGGCCAGCCACATTTTGCACATGCATAATGGTTAAACATACTAAATACACGCTTAATATATTGCTGCTTGGTTGGCAGCTTCACAGCGTCTTGGTTATTGGGCATCAAAGTATCTTCCTGTTATATTAACAAAACTAACAATAAAACCCACACCTGCTGCCATAAGAAAAAATACTACAAGCGGGTTTCCCCATAAAAGGTAACTAATGTAAACGCACACAGCGCTTAAAACAGCTAAAGTTATATCAACCCCCATCTCCCCTAACCCTTCCTGTTATCGTTATAGGTGGAGCAGTAAGCATCGGCCTTTGCTACATTCTCTCTAGCCCACCTTGGAAATGCGCTTGGTAAAATGCTTTCGGGCGTATATTTTTCAGCAAAGCCTAAGAGGTCAACAATGCTTTCGCGTAATTCTTTCACCAACCCCTTAGCAGCCTCGTGTTCCCGCTGCACGGCTTGGGCTTCGCGTTCGGCTGCTTGTGCTAACTGCACCTTCAAATCTTCGGTAAAATCTTGTCTATGTTTAGCAACTTCTTTCGCAATAGATTGCCAGTTACCACCGCACCTGTCTAAAATACGGATTGCACATTCTTGGTTTTCTTTTGTTACTGTAAGTGTAATCATTTCCCCATTCTTTCATTGATTACCTGTTGCTCGGTGGTGCGCCAACATTTCAGCAACCCCATGAATTGCTGCATCGTGCGTAAAATACGCTTTGTATTTTCTCACTAAAGCCTGCGCCAGCTTCATATCTTCTGGCGTTATATCGGCGCGGCGCGATGCATAAAACTTATCTTTTGGCACAATGCGAACCTGAAAACCCGATGGCGTTACCTCGTGGCAAAGCACAATATCATCAACGCTTTTCTCTGGGTTGTGCGCCAGATAATTGGCAATCAAATCATTTTGATGCTGCACCGCATTTTCGGTAAATCTTTTTACCCATCCTTCCATGTTGGTGGGGCTGGTCAGCTCTTGATATTCCATTTTGCGCGGCGTGGTTTTAAGGCACGCGCCGGTGCAGTTGCACATGGGGGCCATTTTGCAAGTGGTCATTTTTATTCTCCCATTTTTCTGATAATAAAACCAAGCACAAGGCCAACAATTAAGCCGCCAACAAACCACGCGGCCATCACATTAAGCGTTGCCATGCTCAGGCCCCCCTTCCATATCAACCGAGAAGGCGGTGGTGCTTCCAACATCAACCATTGTAGGCTTTGCCAGTTCAGCACCGATACGGCTGCCAAGTTCGCTGGTCTGCTGTTTGATGGCTTCGCTGTTATCCAGGTCAAAATCATCGTTGTTTGCTGCATCAAGGTCATGGGTAAGGCTGGCAAAGTGCATCTTGCAGGCCCGGCGAAGCACGGCCACCTTGGCCTTCTCGCTGAACCAAGCGTTCCAAATGGATTTGGTTTGAGCCGCGTTCATAATCTTGTTGATGGTTGGCCTGTCCATGGTGGTGATAACGCTGACGCGCTCGCCCCCGCTTATCCATGAGATGTAAGCATAAGCCCCGATAATTTCGGCATCGGTGCGCTGGCCAAATGGATTGGCTGGCTTGTGTATCAGGTGAGCGCGGGTGCCGCTTTGCGCAACCTCAACCTCATCGCCTTGATACACAACTTCAACAATGGGCATAAACCCCTGCAAACCCGCTTGCAGGCGCTCAAGGTAGGCGCGGTATCCAACTTGCAAGGTAGCAGTTTTGCCGCGCTTAATGATATGACCATGCTGTTTGCCATCAATCGAGATACGCATGCGCGCGGCATCGATGATGCAATTCATGATGCTGGTGGGCGTGCATTCCGATAAATCCTTGTAGCTGTCGCCTGTGCTTTTGCGGATTTCATTCAGCACTGATGCCACAAACGCTTCACTGCCTTCGGGCAGTACCGCCCTGATGCTGTCTTGCATTTGAGGCACCCGCATAAAATCTGCAATGTAGGCAAGGCGCCCGTTTGCTGTGTCAAGGCGATAGCCTTCGCCAGTAACAGGGTTTTTTTCAGTTTTTTGGGTGACAATCTCGTTCATTTTATTCTCCATACATTGGGGTCACTTCGCCTGCGGCAATGGCCGCAAGATTATCGTGGCGGTTGATAACGTAGCTGGGAATGTCGAGGGCTTGCAGCGCGTTGCTGTAGCCAGGCCATTCGCCAGCCTCTTGGCATTTTTTAATCTGCACCAGCGTGTCGCGGTAAAGCTCGCGGCCCAAATCAATCAGGTGTTCTGGGTAATGATAGGCAGCGGCGAGGTAGGGTGCCTCTTTTTCCTGAGCCAGCAAAATATAATCATACTTGCGGCCGGTCGCAGCTTTAACCCCATCGATATACATGGCGGCGCGCATCCAGTAATACATTGAGGCAGCATCGCGGCCGAACCAGTTTTTCTGTGCGCAGCGGGTGGTTTTATAATCCACAATCAGGCCAAGGCCAGTAAGGTCAATGCGCCAATCGGTGCGCACGCGAAGCTCAAGGCCTGTTTCTTTATCAATCCAAAAGAAGCTCTCCTCAGCTGTGCCTTGTTTTAACAGGTCGGCAAGGCTGATGGTCGGCGCGCCTTCAAAAGTGATTTTCTGGTTTGCCAAGGCGGTTCCCATGCACTCCATCAACTCAAGTTCATCATGACTGACATATTTCACTTTGCCACTGGCCTCATCGGCTTGCACTTTGCTCCAGTATTCAATGGCTGCAATAGTCGCGGGGCTTTTGGTCGCGGCGTTAATTTGTGCCTTGGTTGGGCGGCGTGGTGCGTCTTCGGGGTGGATAAGGTAGCGCGCGCGGAAGCTCAAGGGTTCAAGCAAGTAGGTATGCACGGCGGTGCCAATACGCATGGCATCGGTTGGGTTTGACTTTTTGGCATTTGGGTTTTGCTGCCAGCCAAGCCAGAAGTGCGCCATGCTTTTATCAACGGCGGTAACCAGCTGGCTTGAGCTGATGGCAGGGTGTTTGTGATAGTCCTCGTTAGGCATATCAGCAACAATGCGGGGATGGGTCTGCATTGGTTAGGCTTTCACTTGGTTGCTGCGGTTTTTCACAAGAGCCTTGGCACCGCTTTCCCCGTCACGGGCGGCGATGCCATGCTCCAGCAATTCCACCGCTTCAACGCTCCAGTTGCGCTTTTTAGCATCGGCACCCGACTGAATGTAATCAATCAAGGCGCGGTCGGCTGAGAGGCTTTTGGTGCAGCCTGCGCCTTTGTGCTTTGCGCTGTAAGGTTTGCGTTTCATGGTGGTCATTTTCTCCTTAGGCCGCAGGGTTTGGTTCTTGCTCAATTTCGCGAGCTGGCATTTGCACCACAACACCTGGGTTGCTGGCTTTTACCTCAACCTCATGGCGCACGCGGTAAATCTGTTGGCGCAGTTCCAGCAATTCCATGCCATAGGAAGGCATGGCTTGCAGCGCAGCGCCTTCGGCTTCATGCAAGCTGCGCTCGGTTTTGTGCAGTGCATCAAGCAGGCGTTGCACGGGGGTGCGGCGTTGGCGGGTTTGAGTTTGTGTGTTCATCGGCTTTTTCCTATTCTTTGGTTCTATCATCGCCCCACATGTCGTGGGGTTCTTTTTGCTCAAGCGCTATCTCATTGAGAACATCGCCCAAACAAACGAGGTGCCGCACATATTCATTGCGGTCTAAATCCAGCTCCGAGCGTGGTTGACTGCCCCAGCTGCGCGGTGGCAGCATTTGGGCAGGCCAAGCCTTTTCAGGTGCTTCCTTTTCCAAGGCTGTGTTGCTGTAGTAAATCTTGCGGCCCGGCCCCCATACCAATTTGCGTTCAATCTGCAAGAGGTAGATTTCATCGGGGTAAATCTCTGCGCCTTGGCCTGTTTCATCGGCAAGGCGGGCGGTAAGGTCTGTAACCTCATCGCAATCAATGGTGGCCTCAACATCCAGCATGACCCCGCCCATTTCTTCAACCTCATGGGTGAACTCAATTTCATATTTAGACATTGTGAAAATCCTTTGTTTCTAAAACGCTTAGGCAGATACTCCGCAGCTCGGTGCTATTGCCAGCCTCAGGGGTGGCCAGCTCATTGCGGTATTTGCGCAGGGTTTCGCTTAGGGTTAAGCTGTGGCGGTGGGCACGGCGGGGGGCAACATCGGCCCCCAGCTCGGCCATCGTGTCAATCTCGCTCAGGCAATAGCGCGCATATTGCACCGCCGCACGCCGCGCTTGCTCGCGTAGCGGCAGGCGGTTGATGGGGGCGTTGTCGTTAAGCATTCATTTTTGCCTTTAATTGGTTGAGCCAAAAGTCGTGTTGGCCTTTGAAGCAGTCGCGCATCAGGCCGCTGTGTCCCATCATGTTTACCCGCGCATTGTTTGCCAGCTCGACCATATCCTGAGGGCTGATGCTTGGGTTATCGCGCAAGAATTGCCGACCTTCGGTAATACCATCAAGGTAAGCGCTTGACACTTGCCGCACGCAACCTTCTCCGTGAACTTGCAGCATGTTATTTGCCCTCCGCTTTAATTAAAGCAGGCACAGCATACTTATTCCAAATATCTATAATATCACACAAAACATCATCTTTTGTGTTGCAAACAGTTGGGATTGTTTTGCCTATTTTTTTAAGAGCCTCCAACAAATCAGGCGCAGCAGCAATAAGGCGCGCATTGGCTTCGGTTATTTTCCAATCCCAGTCGTTCAGCTGCGGTGCCGTGGCTTGGCATACAACCTCATCCGCAAGGATTAAAATTGATGGGTTTCTGCCGGTGATGGTTGGCCCAACTTTCCAAGGCCCTGGTGTGTGTGTCATTTATCGGCCCCCCAACACATTTGCAGGTGGTGGCTCAAGCACATCGGTCTTTGCCGATGCTTCGGCCATCATGCGTTCAAACTTGACCACATCGGCCATTTCTTGCATGCGGCCCACCCAGGCATTGTGTTGGGCAGTGCTGCTGTAATTCCATGCCATGGTGCCAATAAACAGGCCCCAGCCAATCGCCAGCCAATAGGTTCGGTGTATTAAGGCAATGCGTGCATCAGTTGGCAGCGCAGCCTTTTTGGGTTTATGCGTTGTGTTCATCGCGTCTTTCCTTTCAGTTATGTTGACCACACTTGAACCATAGGGCAGGCTCATGGGGGTGTCAAGATATTTTTCACAACTTTCTTAATTTTTTATTGACAAGGCCAGAATGCCTTGCTATTTATAGGGTGTGGTTACAAACAAAAGGAGAAACAGAATGACGACAAACCCTATTCCTACTGTAAATAAAGAACGCATGGCCCGCACGCTAACTGAGGCTGGTGTGCCAGCACATAATCATGAAGCATTGATTGAATATATTTTTGCCGGTCGGCCTACTGGTGGTTTTCTGAGCGCATTGCTTGCCAATGATTTGAAGCAAACCTGTGCTCAAGCTGACCATATCAATGCCGCAGCTATTCATAAGATTGTCGGCTGGCTTTGGAACCATGCACCAATAGCTTGCTGGGGTTCAGCACCCAAAGTGGGTGAGTGGATTATGATTGGTGGTTTAATTGGAAAGGTGGAACCTGACCATGCCTAACCCCATACCAGAACAATATGCAAAGCCTACACACATCGTGCAGGCTATTGAGCAAGCTCGCTGCCTGAATGAGCATCTTGCTTTCCGCCTGATTTTAGGTGAACGCATGGCCCGCCCAACCCTCGGCTGGGCCTACTTCAACAGGCCCACCCCCATACGCGATGCATTTTGCAGATTATTAAAGTATTTAGGAGCTTAACCCACATGGATAAACAACAATTAACTCAAGCCTTTTGGTCAAACCCTTACGGCTGCTTGGCTTTTATTGTCCAGTATTCTCTGCAAAACTTTCTCAATGGCAATGATGCAGAATTACGCAAGGATATTAAAGCCCTGCACTTGAAGCTCACCGATTTATTGCAAATACAACCCAGTAAAGAGAACAAAAGCTGGCAAGGAACCTGTGAGCTTTTTATTTTAACAACCGAACACCTTCAATCCCTTAAAAAGATGCCTGGCTTTTACGATGCCTAATGAAATCGCCCGCATAAAGGTCATCCCTATCTCCAAGGGTGACCTTATCCAAAGCACTTATCACATGGATGCCGCCGAATTCGGCGCATACTTCCGCCTGCTGCTGGTTCATTATGACCACCCAGAGGGCCTTCCCAACGATGACAAGCTCTTAGCCAAATGGGCCAACTGCAACACGAAGGTGTGGAAGCGCATCGCACCCGTGGTCAAGGAGAAGTTTCAGCTTGTGGATAACTCTGTTCAAGGTCATGTAAGTGAACCCAAACTCGTCCAACGAAGAACGGTTGAGGAAATCCTCAACATCAATTCGAAGTCTTCCATCCAAAAGAATAAGGCATTGAAAAGATGGAATAGTGACGATGCCGCGGCATCCGTTCGGCATCCGTTCGGCAATGCAACCCCTAGCCCCAGCCCCAAGCCCCAGCCTGAACCTGAAAGGTTAAAGCTCCTAACTCCC
>JACCDR011470293.1_pt1 | contig 35628 bp, 35 predicted proteins | sample 7446431 | NCBI WGS metagenome assembly JACCDR01 (sample SAMN15323443, study PRJNA562643) | freshwater metagenome | isolation source: river surface water | place: USA:Blue River Watershed | collected 2017-08-17 | reverse complement strand
GTGGCACCGGTGCGCGCGCTGCGCGAGAACTCGCGCGCCAGCACGGCGATGCGCTGGTCCAGGCTGGCCAGCGTGCTCATGATGGACTTGGAAGACGACTCGACCCGCGTGGCCAGGTCCTTCACGGCATCGGCCACCACCGCAAAGCCGCGCCCTGACTCACCGGCGCGTTTGGCCTCGACGGTGGCGTTGAAGGCCACCAGGCGCGTTTGCAGCGCGATTTGCGTGATCTGTTCTGCCGCCTCAGACACCTGGCGCAAGGTCTGCACCAGGGCAGACACTTCGGCGCCAGCGCTGTCCACCGCGTCGCCGACCAAACGCGCAGCCTGGCGGCCGTTGGCGGCTTCGCTGCCGATGGCCTGCTGCGACTGCATCACCTCGTTTAACTGCTCGTGCAGGGCCAACGCGGCCTGCCCTTGGGCGGCGGCCGCGTTGCGGGTGTCGTCGAGCGCGCCGCGCACCTCGGCCGCTTCGCGGCCCAAGTCAGCGGCCTGCCGCGCCAGACGCGTGATCAGCGCGTTCGAATCGTCACCGCCCAAGGCTTCGGTGGCGGCGCTGGACGGCGGCGCTGCAAGGGCTGGGCGCGATGGCGCTGGGCGGGTGGCGCTGGCAAGCATGGTTTGGGGTACCGGCAAAAAATGAGGCGCAGACCTGCCCAGTCAGACAGGCCGCGCGGTGTTGGGCTTCACCACTGGCGCAAACGGGTGCGCAAGCGGGCGATGGACTGGCTGTGCAACTGGCAGACGCGGCTTTCCGTGACGCCCAGCACGGCCGCAATCTCCTTCAGGTTCATGTCGTGTTCGTAGTACATGCTCATCACGTACTGCTCGCGCTCGGGCAGGTTTTTGATGGCTTCCACCAGCGCCTCACGCATGCGCTGGTCTTGCAGCCGGGCCACCGGGTTGGCGTCTTCGTCCAGCACGTGGCGGTCCAGGAAGTCGTCGTCACCGTCGTCGCCGCTCATGTCTTCCAGGTAGATGAGCTGCGTGCCCCGCACCTTGCCCAGCAGTTCCTGGTACTCGGCCAGGGACAGGCCCATTTCCTTGGCAATCTCGCTTTCGTGCGGCGCACGCCCCAGGCGCTGCTCCAGCTTGTGCACCGCAGCCTCGATGCTGCGCTGGTGGCGGCGGTCGCCCCGGCTCATCCAGTCGTTGCCGCGCAGCTCGTCGAGCATGGCGCCGCGGATGCGCTGGGTGGCAAAGGTCTCAAACTGCACACCCTGGTTGGCGTCGAAGCGTGTCAGCGCATCGCTCAGGCCGATCATGCCGACCTGGATCAGATCGTCCACCTCCACATTGGCCGGCAGCTTGGCAATCATCTGGTGCGCCAGCCTGCGCACCAGCGGGCTGTACTGCCTGAGCAGCGCGCTGGCGTCGAGTTGTCCTTTGGCGGTGTACATGGGGTCTGCCTCTGTCAGTATGCGGAGTGGTTCTGGAACGGCTCGGCGGCCGCAGGCGCCCAGGCCTGCGCTGCGTAAGCCGGCGGTGCAAGGCGCGACGAAGCAGGGTCCGCGCTTGCAAGGAAGGGGGTCCGTCGGGTACGGGCTGGCGCGGCCGCGTGGTTGCGGTCTTCAAGGTCGGACACAAAACGCAGCTGGGCCTGCAACAGGTGCAGCAGCGGCGGCTCGGCTGCGGCGTCGGCCGGCACCGCCGGGTCAACCGGCGCGCAATTGCGCAATACCGCGCCCAGGAACTGGTCGGCACAGCCCGACAGGCTGCTGGCGATGGACGCCAGCCGGGGCGACTGGCCAGGTGCCGAGAGCAGCAGGTCGTAGGTCATCAGCCCGCAGCGCTGCACCAGCAGCTTGCAGCTGGCGTAGGCGTGTTTCAGGCTTTCGGGGTCGTCGGCGGCCAGCAGCAGCGGGCGCGCCGTGCGGTGCTTGAGCACACGCGCCAGGTCCAGCGCCTCGGCGTGCAGCACGATGGCGTCGGCCTGCGGCCAGGCGGCTTGCAGCGCGTCTATGAACGATGCGGCGCAGCCCCGCGTGTCCACGTACTGCAGCGGCAAATGCCGCGCTGGCAGGTAGGCCACCCGCCGCGAGATCATCTCGATGCACGGCGCCAGGTCCAGCTGCACCAGCTCGGGTGGCGGCGGTGCACTGGCCGCAGCGTCCACCACCAGCACCTGGCGGCCGGCGCCGGCCAGCACCTCGGCCACGCGGTCCAGCAAGACCGAGGCATTGAACAGGTGCGGGTTGGCCACCAGGGGCAGCAAGCAAGGCGCGCGTGCTGCAAACATGCGCCGCAGGCCGTCGGCCTGGTCCAGCGGCATGTGGGGCGTGGAAGCGTAGAAATCGGGCATGGGCGACCGCAACGTTTTCAGGCGTGGGCGCTGAGCGTGGGCACCACGGGTGCGGTGACGGGCATGCCGGCGAAGATGAGGTTGACTTCGTTGTCGCTGAGCTTCCAGGCCGGGCTGCCGCCGCCGCGCAAGGCCCGCTGCACCAGCGCGTTGGCCGACAGCCGGTGCCAGTCTTCAGGCACCCGCTGGCCGTTGGCCACCGCCAGCACCTTGAGCTTGTGGCGCACCATGGAATCCAGCGCCGGGCCCAGCTTCACGGCCTCGTCGAGCTTGGACAACACCACACCGGTGCAGCTTTGTGCGGCGTAGGCCGCCAACTGGTCTTCGATGGTTTCGCCCTGCGCCGATGCGTTGATGACGAGCAGCCGCTTGACGGCGCTGTGCGACACCATTTCCAGCAGCTCGCGGGTGCGGCTGTCGCGCTGCGCCATGCCGGCGGTGTCGATGAGCACCATGCGCTTGGCCGACAGCAGCTCAAGCAGGTCTTCCAGCGAGGCGCGGTCGTGCGCGGTGTGCACCGGCACACCCAGGATGCGACCGTAAGTGCGCAACTGTTCGTGCGCGCCCACGCGGTAGGCGTCCAGCGTCACCAGGCCCAGGTTGCTGGCACCGTGCTTGGCCGCAAAGGCCGCCGCCAGCTTGGCCGTGCTGGTGGTTTTGCCCACGCCAGTGGTGCCAATCAGGGCGTAGATGCCACCCTGCTCTTCCAGCGCGGTCTCGCGTTCGGCGGTGGCCAGGTTGCGTTCCAGCACCGTGGCCGCCCAGGCCAATTCGTCCACATCGGCGGGCAGGCCTTCGACCAGGCGGCGGATCAAGCCCGGCGAGAAGCCGGCGTCCAGCAGCCGCTGCGCCAGTTGCGCCTGGCGCGGCTGGCGCTGCAGTTTTTCCATGAAGGCCAGCGCACCAAAACGCTGCTCGATCAGGCCGCGCATCGAGCGCAGCTCGCTCATCATCTCGGTCTGCTGGCGCTGCGGCGCGGCGTCCACCGCGGCCGCGGCCCGCGCGGGTGCGGCGGCTGGAGAGGCCATGCGCTGCGACGGCGCTGCACGGTCGTTGGCGGCCGCTGACATCGGGGCTGACATTTGGGCTGACTGCGCCGCCAGCTCGTCCAGCGACACCTCGTCATGCAGAACGGGCAGGGTGCGCTCGTCAATGGCCAGCGCCTGGCGGTGGCTGGAGACCAGCCGCTTGCGCGCCGCTTCGATGGGCGACACCACCGGCGGCGTCCGCGCGGCTTCAGCCGCCAACTCGGCCTCACGGCGCTTGAGCATGCGCTGGCGCACGTACTCCTGGAACGACAGCGTGCTCATCTCCAGCGCCTTCACATCGCTGTGCACCGACGTGGCCGCGGGGCTGCCTGGCCCCGCCGCCGCACGGGCCATAGACGGAGCCGCCGCCTGCGCGGCCTGCCGGGCGAACAGCGGCACCGGCCGCGAAGCGGCCTCGGCACGCTCGCGGGGTTCGTTGTCATCGGTGGCCCAGGCCGGCAGCCTGCGCGGCGCGGGCTCCAGCGAAGGCTCTCTGCGCTGGCGCCCAGCAGTGACACCGGCCCAGGCGGGTGCGACCGCTGCAGCTGCCGTTTGCCGGGCGGCGGCAGCGATGCGCTCGGCGGCGGGGCGCTCAGGCGCAGTCCACGACACGGGGTTGGCGTAACGTTCAGCGGGCTCGTGCTGCTGGCGCGCCTGTGCGCTGTGTGCGCTGTGGGCGTGGTGTGCGGCGTGGTTCTGGGGCTGCGCCAGCGATGCGCCCACGCGCTCCAGTTGCATCACGCTCTCGTTGGCCATGGCCACCACCTCCACACCCTCGGGGCAGGGGCGGGTGGACATCACCACGGCGTCGTCGCCAAACTCCTGTTTCACCAGCGCCAGCGCCTCGCGTGAAGTGCGGGCTGTGAAGCGTTTGACGTTCATGGCGTGCCTCCGATGATCGAGCCGATCCGGATCGAGTGGGTTTCAGGTATCTCGCTGTGGCCCAGCACCTTCAGGCGCGGTGCCGCGCGTTTCAACAAGCGGGCCATCGGTGCGCGGATGAGATCGGGCACCAGCAGGCAAGCCGGCAGGCCCAGGTCTTCCTGGCGCCGCGCGGTGTCGGCGGCGCTTTTGCTCAGGTTGTCGGCCACGCCGGGGTCCAGCGCAGCGCCATGGGGTGAATTCAGGGCCTGCGTCACCAGACGTTCCAGGTCGGGGTCCAGGGCGATCACGTCCAGCTCCCTGACCGCGCCGTAGATCTGCTGCACGATGGCCGGCGCCAGGTGCACGCGGATGCGCCGCGCCAGCTCGGCCGGGTCGGTCACCACACTGGCGTGTTCGGCCAGGCATTCGACGATGGAGCGCATGTCGCGGATGTGCACGCCCTCTTCCAGCAGCAGTTGCAGCACACGTTGCAGAGAGGCGATTCCGACCATCTTGGGTACGACGTCTTCGATCAACTTGGGCGCCAGCTTGGTGACGTGTTCGACCAGGCTTTGTGTCTCCACGCGACCCAGCAGTTTTGCGGCATTAACCTGCATCAAGTGTGAAAGATGGGTGGCCACCACGGTGGCGCAATCAACCACCGTAAATCCGTTCATTTGGGCCAGTTCCCGGTGCCGTTCTTCAATCCACACCGCCGGCAGGCCAAAGGCGGGGTCGGTGGTCTTGGTGCCCGGCAATTGCTGCTGCACCGATGCCTTCACGCCACCGGGGTTGATGGCCAGGAACAGGCCCGGCATGGCCTCGCCCTCGCCCACCACAGCGCCGCGCAGCGTGACACGGTAGGCGCTGGGTTTGAGCTCCACCAGGTTGTCGCGGATGTGCACCGGCGGCGGCAGGAAGCCCACGTCTTGCGCAAACTTCTTGCGCACGCCTTTGATGCGCGCCAGCAAGTCGCCCTGGCGGGTCTTGTCCACCAGCGCAATCAGGCGGTAGCCCACTTCCAGGCCCAGCGTGTCCACCGGGGTCAGGTCGTCCCAGCTCGCTTCGGGGTTGGCAGCGGGTGCTGCTTCGTTGGTGCTGGCCTCGGGCTGCAGGCTGCGCTGGCGGTTGCGCCTGTGCAGCTGCCAGGCCAGCAGCGCCAGCGCCGAGCCCACCAGCAGGAACACCAGGTGCGGCATGCCCGGCACCACGCTGAGCAGGCCGATGATGCCGGCGGCCACACCCAGGGCCTGCGGCGAGTCGAACACCTGGCCGCGGATCTGCGTGCCGATGTCCTGCTCCTTGCCCACACGCGACACCACCATCGCTGCAGCCACGGAGATCAGCAGCGCCGGTATCTGCGCCACCAGCGCGTCGCCCACGGCCAGCGTGATGTAGGACGTGGCGGCCTCGCCCGCGCCCATGCTGTGGGTGGTCATGCCGATGGCAAAACCGCCCACCATGGTGATAAACAGGATCAACAGGCCCGCCATCGCGTCGCCGCGCACGAACTTGCTGGCACCGTCCATGCTGCCGAAGAAGTCGGCTTCTTCGGCCACCTCGGCGCGCCGCTGGCGGGCCACTTTTTCGTCGATGAGGCCCGCGTTCAACTCGGCATCGATGGCCATCTGCTTGCCCGGCATGGCGTCCAGCGCAAACCGCGCACCCACTTCGGCAATGCGCTCGGCACCCTTGGTGACGACCACGAAGTTGATCACCACCAGGATGGCAAACACGATCAAGCCCACCGCAAAGTTGCCGCCGATGAGGAAGTGGCCAAAGGCCTCGATCACCTGCCCGGCGGCGCCGGGGCCGTTGTGGCCGTCCATCAGCACCACACGCGTGGAAGCCACGTTCAGCGACAGGCGCAGCAGCGTGGTCACCAGCAGCACCGTGGGCAGGGCGGCAAAGTCCAGCGGCTTGACCATCTGCGACGACACCATCATCACCACCAGCGCCAGGGCGATGTTGAAGGTGAACAGCAGGTCCAGCACCAGCGGCGGCAGTGGCAGCACCATCATCGCCAGCATCAGCACCACGAACGACGGCAGCACCAACGCCTTCACGGCCTGGGCGCGCGGGCCGCTGGCGGGGCCCATCACGCGGTTGGCCCATTGCAGCAGCGGGTTCACAGCTCAGGGCCCCGGCGGTTGCTGGGCCGGCCCGTTCGCAGCGGGCCCGGGCCGTTGGCCGGGTCCAGGTCGGGCGGCACCACGGGCTGCGGTGTGGCCATGGTGGGTTGACGGCCGGCGGCCATGGCTTCGCGCAGCTGGAACACCCAGGCCAGCACCTGCGCCACGGCGCTGAACAAGCGCGCCGGCACCTCGGCGTCGAGTTCGGTGTGGGCGTACAGCGCGCGCGCCAGCGGTGGTGCCTGCAGCACCGGCACACCATGCTCTTGCGCCAGGTCGCGTATGCGCAGCGCCACCAAGTCGGCGCCCTTGGCCACCACCCGGGGGGCGGCCATGGTGGCGTCGTCGTACTTCAGCGCCACCGCGTAGTGGCTGGGGTTCATCACCACCAGGTCGGCGGTGGGCACCTGGGTCATCATGCGGCGGTTGGCCATCTCGCGCATGCGGGCGCGCATCTGCTGCTTCTGCAACAGGTTGCCTTCGGCTTCCTTGAATTCCTGCTTCATCTCCTGCACGCTCATGCGCAGGCGCTGTTGCAGTTGGTGGCGTTGCAGCGGCACGTCCACCAGCGCAAACACCGCCAGCAGCGCGGCCACGGGCAGCAGGCCGGTGAGCACCAGGTCGCCGGCCTGCGCCAACGCAGCGGGCAGTGGCACGGCCAGCAGCTGGGCAAACTCGGCCCAGCGGGCAGCCACCACCCAGCCGCCCAGCACCGCCAGCAGCACCGCCAGCAAACAGGCCTTCAAGGTTTCAACCATTTGCTGGCCAGAAAACACACGCGCGATGCCGGGCAACGGGTTGAGCTTCTCGAACTTGGGTTGCAGTGGCTGCAGGGTGAAGTTCCAGCCACCGGCCAGCACACCACAAGCGGCTGCCAGCACCCACACCAGCGCCGCCAGCGGCAGCAGCAACAGCAGCATGTGGCCGGCCAATTCAGCCAGCCGGCCGGTCATGCCGCCCGGCTGCGCCAGCAAGCTGGCGTCAAAACGCAGGCCGGCGGTAAGCAAGGTGCCCACACCGCGCAGCACGTCGGTGGCCGCATAGGCGATCAATGCAAAGCCCACCACCAGCACCGCAAAGTGGCCCAGGTCGCGCGAGCGCGCCACCTGGCCTTCTTCACGCGCCTTCAAAAGGCGGCGTTCACTGGCAGGTAAGGTTTTGTCTTGTGCGCTGTCGGCCATGGGCTGGTGGCTCGGCCCGGGCCCCGGTCAAGCAAGCGCCGCAGCGCGCGGCGGCAACCATTGCCCAAAACCAAAAAGGGCCCCTGGATAGGAGCCCTGTGATGGTGCCGCCCTGGCGGCTGGACTTGAGTGCGATTAAAGGCCGCAAGACCCGCGTTTTCCGCGCACGCGCGGCCGCTGCACGATCAGAAGCCCAGGCTGGCCAACAGGTCGTCCACCTCGCCCTGGTTGGACACCACGTCGGTGCGGCCGTCGGGGTTGACCACGGGGCCATTGAGCACGCTGGAATCGACCTTCTCGCGGTGTTCGGGTGGCACCACCTGCACCAGCAGTTTGAGCAAACTGTCTTCCAGGTCATTGGCCAACGCCACGACCTTGGCCACCACCTGGCCGGTAAGGTCGTGAAAGTCTTGCGCCATCATGAGGTCGGTGAGGTGGCCGTCGATCTGCTGGGTGCGCATTTCCACCTCTTGCACAAAGTTGTAGACGGCGCCAGTGGCCACGGCCTTCACCGGGTCGGCCACGATGGCCTGCGCCATGGCCTGCGTGGCGGCGCTGATGGCGGCATGGTCGGCCTTGGCCTGGTCCACCGAGTTCAACACCTTGTTGGCGGCCTGCGCCGTTTTGTCGGCGATGTAGCTCAGCCGGCTGCGCGCATCGGGCAGGCCGTCGGTGGCTACCTGCAGTTTGGGCATCACGCCCAGCTGCGTCATGGTGTCGTGCAACATGCGCGTCAGCGACCCAATCTGTTGGAATACATCGTTGGGCCCCGCCGTGGGGGCCTGCGGGGGCTGCAAGGTTTGTGCGCTGTCCATCTTCATGTGCTTGCTCGCTGCAAAGGGGGTTGTAAAGGGTGGGTGGGCGAAGACCCTGCTTCAGGCCACGGCAGCCAGTTTTTGCATGATCTTTTGCACCTTCTCTTCCAGCGTGGCTTTCGTGAAGGGCTTCACGATGTAGCCGGCAGCACCCGACTGCGCGGCCAGCACGATGTCTTCCTTGCGCGCCTCGGCCGTGACCATCAGTACCGGCAGGTGCTTCAGGCTCTCTTCGGCCTTGATGGCCTTGAGCAGGTCAAAGCCGTTCATGTTGGGCATGTTGATGTCCGACACCACAAAGTCGAACTTACCCGCCTTCAGCGTGGCCAGCGCGATGGCGCCGTCTTCGGCCTCTTCAACGTTGTTGCAGCCCATCTCCTTGAGCAACCCGCGCACGATGCGGCGCATCGTGGAAAAGTCGTCAACGACGAGGAACTTCATCTCGGTGCTGTTCATGCGTGCAAACCTCTGTCAGGTGGCTCAAAAAAGAAGTGGGGGGTGTAAGAACAACTGCAAAAACGTTTTATCGGGCCGGCGGCGGTTGACTTGATAGCGGCGCGCTGGATGCCCCGGCCGGCGGCGTGGCTTCTGTCTCACTGGGCGTGTTGGCGCCAGCACGGAACACGTTGTCCTCGGCGTCGCGGGTCATCACGATGATGCTGATGCGGCGGTTGGTGGGCGCAGTGGCGTCGGTGCGGTCGAAGGGGTTGCTGGCCGCCAGCCCCTGCACCCGCAACACCTGTTCCTCAGGCAGGCCGCCGGCCAGCAGTTCACGGCGCGACGCGTTGGCGCGGTCGGCGCTGAGTTCCCAGTTGCTGTAGCCGCGCTCGCGCCCTTCAGCTGTGCCCGCAAAAGGCACGGCGTCGGTGTGGCCCTCCAGCGTCAGGCGGTTGGGCACTTCGGCCAGCACAGCGCCCACTTCACGCAGCAAGTCACGCATGTAGGACTGCACCGCCGCGCTGCCGCTGGCAAACATGGGGCGCTGGTCCTGGTCGATGATCTGGATGCGCAGGCCGTCCGCCGTCATGTCCAGCCGTATCTGCGCGCTCAAGCCCGCCAGCTTGCTGTTTTGGTCCAGCCGCTCCTGCACCTTGCGCTTCAGGTTTTCCAGCCGCGACACCTCGGCGCGGCGTTGCTCTTCTTTCAACTGGTGCAGGTTGTAGGCGCTGCGCTTGGCATCAACGTCACCCCGCTTGACCTGGCCCGAGCTGCGTGTGAGGTCTTCGCCACCGCCCTTGATGACGTGTGAAGAGTCACCCGAACCCGAGCCGCCGCTCATGGCCACTCTGAGAGGCGAACCGAAGTAGTCTGCAAGGCCCTTTTTGTCGCCCTCGGTGGTGCTGCCCAACAGCCACATCAGCAAAAAGAAGGCCATCATGGCCGTCACGAAGTCGGCGTAGGCAATCTTCCAGGCGCCACCATGGGCCGCGTGGCCGCCCTTCTTGACGCGCTTGATGATGATGGGCTGCAGCTTCTTGGCGTCACCAGACATCAGTTGTCCCCCCCCGATGCGCCTTCGGCGCCTCCCCCCCAGGGGGGCGGCCGCTGGCGGCCCGGCACAGCCGGTTCCGCGGCGTCCACTGTAAGTTGGCTACGCTGCGCTTGCCAGGGCTCGCCAGCGGAGCCGGTTCCGCGGGGTCCACTGGAAGTTGGCCTGGCTACGCCGGCCGTGATGCTTTGGCGCTGCACTTGCACGGCTACTTCTTCTTCACGTGCGCTTCGAGCTCGGCAAACGTGGGGCGGGCGCCGGAGAGCAGCACCTTGCGGCCGAATTCGATGGCCACTTGGGGCGCGTAACCCTGCATGCTGGCCAGCAGCGTGGTTTTGATGCACAGCAGTTCTTTGCTGGCCTCTTCGGTTTTTTGCTCCAGCAAACCGGCCAGTGGCTCGGCCACGGCGTAGGCCAGCAAGATGCCCAGGAAGGTACCAACCAGGGCCGAGCCGATCATCGCGCCCAGCACGGCCGGCGGCTGGCCCACCGAACCCATGGTCTTGATCACGCCCAGCACGGCGGCCACGATGCCAAATGCCGGCAGGCCGCCAGCCACACGCTGAATGGCACCGATGGGCGCGTGCGCCTCTTGATGGTGGGTTTCGATTTCGGCGTCCATCAGCGACTCGATCTCGTGCGCGTTCAGGTTGCCCGAGACCATCATGCGCAGGTAGTCGGTGACAAATTCGGTGACGTGGTGGTCATTGCCCACGCCGGGGTATTTCTGGAACAGCGCCGAACTGTGCGGGTCTTCGACGTCTTTTTCGATCGACATCAAGCCCTCTTTGCGCGCCTTTTGCAAGATGTCAAACAGCAGCGCCAGCAGCTCCATGTAGCGCGCCTTGGTGTACTTGCTGCCCTTGAAGCAGGCACCCACACCCCCCAGCGTGGCCTTGATGACCGACATCTGGTTGTTCACCAAAAAGGCGCCCAGCGTCGCGCCGCCGATCATGCCCATTTCCCAGGGCAACGCAGCAATGATGGGGCCCATGTTGCCGCCGTGGGCGATGAAGATGCCAAAGATGCATCCCATGGCAACGCCCCAACCGATGATGACGAACATGTCGCTTGTGTCCAGACAAACGGTTCAACAGGGTCCGGGTGGGCCCCGCTCGCTCCCCAAAGGGGACACCGGGTTATCGACCGCTGGCGCCGGCGGTTGAATCAGAACTGGCCGGCTACAGGCGGTATATCCACACCGTGCGGCGTTTCGGGCCCGTCAACCGGGCCGCCGGCTCCACGCCCGGCACGGCAAATTCCAGGCTCACCAGCCAGGTGCCGGGCCGCAGCTCGCGCCGCGCCTTGTCCCAGGCGCGCGCCATGGTCTCGGGGCGCTGAAAGATGTAGACCAGGTCAAAAGGCGCCCAGGAACGCGCCCACATGTCGCCCAGCCTGATGCGGGCCTGGGGCGTGAGCAGCCGTGCACCGCCGGCCAGCAACGGGCTCCACTCCACACCTTGCAAACGCACCTGCGGCCACAACGCAGCCAGCGCACGCAGGCCATGGCCCAGGCCGCAGCCGGCGTCCAGCACATGCGCCGGCTGGCCCACCACCTCGGGCAGGCCCTGCAGGGCCTGCAGGGGCGTGGGGAAAAACGGGGCGTCACGCCAGGCCCGCACGGGGTAGGCCAGCGACAGTGGCAGCAGCGGCAACAACCACCACGCCGCCGACAAGCCCTGTGCTGCGCCGGCCAGCCCGGCGGCCAGCGGAAAACCCGCTGCCGCCAGCACACGACGCCACACGCCCTTGCACAGCAACGCAGCCAGGCTGCCCACTGCGCAACCCAAGCCCAGCGCCAGCACGGGTTCTGCGCCCCAGCCTGCAGCCAAGCGCCACACCAACCAACCGCCGCACCAAGCCAGCACCGCAGGCAGTGGCCACGGCAGGCGCTGGCGGGTGCCCGCTGTGCCCGCTGTGCCGGCAGCGGGCGGGGTTTTTTTCGCCTTCTCAGCAGGGTGTTGGGTTTGCAGCGGTTCAAGCGGGGGGCTGGCGCTCATGACGGTGCTCGGGCGGGGTGGGATGGACCGGCGACGCCAGCCTTGCACTGCACTTTGGTCGAACGGGGGCGCATGCGGCGGTGAAAGTAAGCGGCCTTTGGGGCCCAGATCGCGGCACCGCCACCTTGCGCTGTTGCGCTGTTGCGGGGTTGCAGCATCACGGCCTGGCTTTATGGCGGTCTGGCGTTAGGGCGCAAGGGCGTCAGCGCGCGCGTGCAGCCTGCGGGCCGGCCGCCGCCAACGGTTCGCGCAGCGGCGCTCAAAAAAAAGCGGGTCCCGGAGGACCCGCTTGAAAGCACAGATAACTGTGCCAGGAGGAGACGAACAATGGAAACAATCAAACAATGAAACAGTGAAACAAACTACTTACGGATGATCGGCAATCGGGCCCCGCAACTGAAGGCCCCAAAGCGCGCGGGCTGTGAACTCTTCAACACTGTTGCCGCTGTTTCCCGCGCGTGCAGGCTGCAGCAACCTGCAGGCCCCAGCTCAGTGCGCCTGCAGCGCGTGGGCCTGGTCGAACTTGGAAGAGCCCAGCTGCAGCGCGCCGGCCAGCTTGCCCTTGCCGGCCCGTGCTGGCGGGTTGCACAAGCCGCATACGTAGTGGCGTGCAATTTCATGCGGGTGCGTCACAAAATGGCCGCCGCACTTGCTGCAGGCAGTCATGGTGAGCATGCCGTTGTCAACAAACTTCACCAGGCGCCAGGCGCGGGTGACGCTGAGCAGCGGCTCCAGGCCCTGCGACTGCATTTGTTCCAGGTACAGCTGGTAGGCCTTGATGACGGTGTCGATCTCGTCCAGCGCCGCCACCTTGTTCAGGTACTCGTGCATGTTCAGGAACAGGCTGGCGTGGATATTGGGCTGCCAGGTCATGAACCAGTCGGTGGAAAAGGGCAGCTGGCCCTTGCTGGGGCTTTTGCCCGCCACTTCTTTGTACAGGCGCAGCAGCCGCTCGTAGCTGAGGTCGGTTTCGCTTTCCAGCACCTGCAGCCGGGCGCCCAGGTTGATCAGCGTTACGGCTCTTTCAATTTGGCGGGCTTCGGTCAGGATGCTCTTGGTGCGTGCCATGGAATGAACTCCTCGGTGTCGTCTTGTGGCGGGGCGGCGGGCAGAAACGGCGTGAGGGCGTATCAAGCCGCTTCGCGGTGACGGCCGGCCAGCAAGATGGACGCGTGCAGGCGCGACATGCCGTCGTTGGCCGAGCCCTTGCCGTGGCTGGTGATGAGGTTCCAGACCGTGTCGTCGTCCATGCGGAACCGGCACAGCAGCGTGTTGCCGGTGGCGATCTTCATCATCTGGGCCGGCGTCAGGGCACCGATGAGGTTGGCAGTGTCTTCGCCGACACCCAGGCGGAACAGGGCTTGGTCGCGGTCGGTGCGGATCAGGCTTTGCGCCAGCATCAGGTACGACAGGTTGGCTTCACGAATTTCGGCAAGGATCTGGTCAGAGGTCATGGGGCGCTTTCTGCAGGGGTTGTTGGGAGGGGGGAGTCGATGCAACAAACTGTAAAGCCCCGAATTGGGCCGGCCCATCAGCACAGTTCCGTCACTGCAGTCCCGGTTCTTCCAGCACCCTTGTCAGGCAACTTCCTACACGGGCGGCCTTTCGTGAAGCGGTTCACGCGCCAAGGCGCGGCGCAGCTGCCGCAAGCCGGGCAGGGCTTGGCGTTTTGACAAAGGGTGTGTAGGGCGCTTTTGCGGCTTTTGGGGCACCACCGCCGGGTGTACACGGAAGGGCGCAACGGCCCTGGCCGGTGCTGGGAGGGGGGGCCTGCGCTGTTCTCAGGCCCAGCGGCCTGCAGGGCCGCAGGCGCTGCGCAGCGGGCCTTCAGGGCCGCTCGATGCAGGCGTAGGCACTGTGGTTGTGGATGGACTCGAAGTTCTCCACCTCGGCCTTGTAGCGGCCGATGCGCGGGTCGGCGTTCAGGCGCAGCGCCACGTCACGCACCAGGTCTTCCACGAACTTGGGGTTTTCGTAGGCGCGCTCGGTCACCCACTTCTCATCAGCACGCTTGAGCAGTGGCCACAGCTCGCTGGAGGCCGATTCTTCGGCAAAGCGCACCAGTTCGTGCCAGGGCACGGGCTGCAGCAGTTCCACCCGCAGCGTCACCAACGAGCGCTGGTTGTGGGCGCCGTAGTCTGAAATTTCTTTGGAACACGGGCACAGGCTTTTCACCGGCACTGCCACCTCGGCCCACACGGCGGTGGCACCGGCGCAGGTTTCAGCGACCCAGCGGCCTTGGTAGTCGAGCAGGCTTTGCACCCCCGACACCGGCGCGCGTTTGCGCAAGAAAAAGCTGAAAACGGCCTCGATGCGGCCTTCGGTGGCCTCCAGACGCTCCAGCATCACGGCATGGCGCTGGCGCAGGGTGTACAGCTCCAGTGGCTCGTCCAGTGCGTCCAGCCAGGCCACGAAGCGCGACATGTGCGTGCCCTTTTTTTCGGCCGGCAGCGTCACGTCCAGCGACCACAGGGCTGCCGTGGTCTGCACCGCCCCGGCCACCCGCAGTTGCAGCGGGTAGCGCACATCTTTCACGCCCACGCGCTGTATGACCAGGTGGCGTTCGTCGCGTTCGCTCTGCGTGTCGGGAATGTCGGGGACGTTGGTCAGTGAATTCATGGCAGCGAGGTCAGCCTCTCAGGGCCCGAGCATGACAGCCCCAGGCCGCCGACGGTTCAAAAGGGTTGTAGCGCAGATTTGGATGCAGCGCGGTCGCTGTGGGGACAGCCACCGCACCGCAGCTTCAACGGCGGCTGCCAGCAGTGCCTTGACAAACGCAAGCGCGGCTTTTCGGCCCAGCCCAGTAGCGCTCAGGCGTTGGCCACCACCAGCGGCGCCACCGGCGCTGCGGGCGCGCGGCTGCCAAAACGTTGGGCGATAGAGGCCTCGATGCCCGCCGCGTCCAGCCCGCACAGCGCCAGCAGCTTGCCCGGGTCGCCGTGTTCAACAAATTCGTCGGGCAGGCCCAATTGCAGCACGGGCAGCGTCACGGCTGCAGCGGCCAAGCATTCCAACACGGCGCTGCCGGCGCCGCCCATCACGCAACCTTCTTCCACGGTGACGAAGGCGTCGTGTGTACGCGCCAGTTCCAGCACCAGTTCGGTGTCCAGCGGCTTGACAAAACGCATGTCCACCAGGCTGGCGTCGATGTTGTCGGCCACCACCGCAGCGGCGTGCAACAGCGTGCCGAAAGCCAGGATGGCCAGCCGCGGCGCGCGTGCTTCTTCGCGGCCGGCCACCCGCGGGCCGTTGGCGCGCAGGCTGCTGTGGCGGCGCACCACGCCTTTGCCCCATTCCCAGCTGGTGAGCTCTTTTTCAATGGCCACGCCCACGCCGGCACCGCGCGGGTAGCGCACGGCCACCGGGTGGTTCTGGTGAAAGGCGGTGGTCAGCGCCTGGCGGCATTCGCGCTCGTCGCTGGGTGTGAGCATGCTGCAGTGGGGGATGCAGCGCACGTAGGCGATGTCGTAAGCGCCGGCATGCGTGGCGCCATCAGCGCCCACCAGGCCCGCGCGGTCCAGCGCAAACACCACCGGCAGCTTTTGCAGCGCCACATCGTGGATGAGCTGGTCGTAGCCGCGCTGCAAGAAGGTGCTGTAGATGGCCACCACCGGCTTCAAGCCCTCGCAGGCCAGGCCGGCGGCAAAGGTGACGGCGTGCTGTTCGGCGATGCCCACGTCGTAGTAGCGCGAGGGAAAACGCTTGTGAAATTCCACCATGCCCGAGCCTTCGCGCATGGCCGGCGTGATGGCCACCAGCCGCGGGTCGGCCTCGGCCATGTCGCACAGCCACTGGCCAAAGATTTGTGTGAAGGTGGGCTTGCTGGGTTTGCTGGGCGGAAAGCCTTCGGCCGGGTTGAACTTGGTGGAGGCCGCGTGGTACTTCACCGGGTCGGCCTCGGCCGGTTCGTAGCCATAGCCTTTTTTGGTGACCACATGCAAGAACTGCGGCCCGCGCTTGGAGCGCATGTTTTCCAGCGTCGGTATCAATGCATCCAGGTCGTGGCCGTCGATGGGGCCGACGTAGTTGAAGCCAAATTCTTCAAAGATGGTGCCGGGCACGACCATGCCCTTGGCGTGCTCTTCAAAACGCCGTGCCAGTTCAAACAGCGGCGGCGCGTTTTTCAGCACCGCCTTGGCGCCTTGGCGCGCGGCTTCGTAGAAGTTGCCGCTCATCAGGCGCGCCAGGTACTTGTTCAGCGCGCCCACGGGCGGGCTGATGGACATGTCGTTGTCGTTCAATACCACCAGCAGGTCGGCGTTGATGCCGGCGTGGCTGACGCCGCCGTTGTTCAGCGCCTCGAAGGCCATACCGGCGCTCATGGCGCCGTCGCCAATGATGGCCACCGCCTTGCGGTCTTCGCCCTTGTGCTTGGCCGCCAGCGCCATGCCCAAGGCGGCGCTGATGGAGGTGCTGCTGTGCGCGGTGCCGAAGGTGTCGTATTCACTTTCGTCACGGCGCGGAAAGCCGCCGATGCCGCCCAACTGCCGCAGCGTGTGCATGCGGTCGCGGCGGCCGGTCAGCACCTTGTGCGGGTAGGTTTGGTGGCCCACGTCCCACACCAGACGGTCGTGCGGCGTGTTGAACACGTAGTGCAGCGCCACCGTCAGTTCCACCGTGCCCAGGTTGCTGCCCAGGTGCCCACCGGTCTGGCTGACGGTGTTCAACACAAATTCGCGCAGCTCGCCGGCCAGTGTGCGCAGTTCAGGGCGCGACAGGCGCCGCAGATCGGCCGGGCTGTTGATCGACTTCAGCAGGGGTTTGCTCATGCGGGACTCATCAGTTTTCGCGCTCCACCACCTTGTCGGCCAATGTGGCCAGCAACGCCGCCTGGGGCTTCAGGCCCGACCGCAGCAAAGCCGCGTGGGCCTGCTCACACAGGTCGTCGGCATGTTGACGTGCGGCCTGCAGCCCCAGGGCCGTGACATAGGTGGGCTTGTTGTTGTCCTGGTCCTTGCCGGCGGTTTTGCCCAGCGTGGCCGAGGCCTGGGTGACGTCCAGAATGTCGTCCACCACCTGAAAAGCCAGCCCCAGGGCGGCGCCATAGTCGGCCAGGGCCTGCCACTGCGCGGTGCTGGTGTGGCCGCAGGCCGCACCCATCAGCACGCTGGCCTGCAGCAGGGCGCCGGTTTTGCGCTGGTGCATGTTGCGCAATGCACTTTCGTCCAGCGGCTGCCCGATGCTGGCCAGGTCGATGGCCTGGCCGCCGGCCATGCCGGCATGGCCGGCGGCGCGCGCCAGCAGCGACACCAGCCGCGCCTGCAAGGCCGCAGGCATGCCCTCATCGGGTGTCAGCACCTCAAAGGCCAGCGCCTGCATGGCGTCGCCGGCCAGCATGGCTTGCGCCTGGCCAAACTGCACATGCACCGTGGGCTTGCCCCGGCGCAGCACGTCGTTGTCCATGCAGGGCATGTCGTCATGCACCAACGAGTAGGCGTGTATCAGCTCCACTGCCACTGCCGCGCGCAGGGCGGCCTCGGGCAGGCCACCCACGGCGTCACAGGCCGCCAGCACCAGCAAAGGGCGCAGGCGTTTACCGCCGTCGAGCACGCCGTAGCGCATGGCCGCACCCAGGCCGGCCGGCGCGTCGGCCGGCACCCAACGGTCCAGCGCAGATTCGACCTGCTGCAGTTGTTGCCGCGCCCAGGCGTCAAATGCGGGGCCCATCAGGTGCTGCTCCAGGCTTTGAGCTGGCCGTCTTCAAGCACCTTGACCTGGTCTTCGACGCTCTGCAGCCGCTGCCGGCAAAAGCCCAGCAGCTCAGCGCCCCGGCGGTACGCGGCCAGCAGCTGGTCCAGCGGCAACTGCCCAGCCTCCATCTTCTGCACCAGCGCGTCCAACTCGGAAAGCGCCTTCTCGTAGCTTTCGGGTTCGGACACGGGGGCCGTAGCGGCCGGGGCGGTGGGGGTGCGGGGCATCTCGGCAAGTGAAAAACAATCACCCATTCTAGACAGCCCCTGGGTGGGGGCAACGGCAGGGGAAGCCCACCTTGTGCGCCCGCGTCAGACGATATGCCGGTTGCGGGGCCGCGCCGGGCGGTGCACGGCTGCCGGCTTGCCACCGCCGCTGCTGTGGGCGGGCCCGGCACCACCAACCCGGCGGGCTAGAATTCGCGCCGTTTGTATGCGGCCGCCCACCTTGGCCGCAGCACCCTGCAGCCGCCCGCACCCTTTCCAACCCAAACGGGCCCTGCACCCGGGGACCACAGCCCGCACCCGTGCGGTGCCCAGCCCCCTACCCCCCACCCCTTCCCCCAGGAGGATCCGGTCGGATCATGTCGGACCTGAGCATCAGCCTCGAATCGCTTGCACGCAGCCACACCCAGCTTTCCGTCAGCAGTTACTTCGATGAGGAGGTGTTCCGTCGCGAACAGGACCTTATCTTCCGCACAGCGCCGCGTTACGTCGGGCATGAACTGGCGGTACCGCAGGTGGGTGACTACCAGACACTGGTGCAGGAAAGCGAAGGCCGGGCGCTGGTGCGCACACGCGACGGGGTTGAACTGGTGTCCAACGTGTGCCGACACCGCCAGGCGGTGATGCTGAAGGGGCGCGGGCACACCCGCGAACACATCGTCTGCCCGCTGCACCGCTGGACCTACAACCTGCACGGCGGTCTGGTCGGCGCCCCGCATTTCGAACAGGACCCCTGCCTGAACCTGCGCAATTACCCCTTGCAGAACTGGCGCGGCCTGTTGTTCGAAGGCAACGGACGCGACGTCAACACCGACCTGTCCGCGCTGGGCGCCCACACCGCGCTGGACTTCAGCGGCTACGTGTTCCACAAGGCGCACCTGCACGCCTGCGACTACAACTGGAAAACCTTCATCGAGGTTTACCTGGAGGACTACCACGTCGGCCCCTTCCACCCCGGCCTGGGGCAGTTTGTCGCGTGCGAAGACCTGCGCTGGGACTTTGGCCGCCACCATTCGGTGCAGACCGTGGGTGTCAACCAGTCGCTGGCCAAGGCCGGCTCGGCGGTGTACCGGCGCTGGCACGAGGCGGTTCTGCGCATCCACAACGGCCAGCAACCGCAGCAAGGCGCGATCTGGCTGACCCTGTACCCCACGGTGATGGTGGAGTGGTACCCGCAGGTGCTGGTGGTGTCCACGCTGTTCCCACAAGGGCCGCGCAAGACGATGAACCTGGTGGAGTTTTTCTACCCGGAAGAGATTGCCGCTTTTGAGCCCGAGTTTGTGCAGGCGCAGCAAGACGCCTATATGGAAACCTGCGTCGAAGACGACGAGATCGCGCTGCGCATGGACGCCGGTCGCCAGGCGCTGATGTTGCGTGGTGACGACGAGGTGGGGCCCTACCAAAGCCCGATGGAAGACGGCATGCAGCACTTCCACGAGTGGTACCGGCGCGAAATGGGCAACGCGCTACCCACCCAGAAAGGGGCACCATGAGCTTTCACACCTTGATCACCGCCAGCGAGTTGATGGCGCTGGCCGCAAGCGGCCAGCCGCTGGTGGTGCTGGACTGCGGTTTCGACCTGGCCGATGCCACGGCAGGCGAGCGCGCCTACGCCGAGGGCCACCTGCCACAGGCCCACTACGCGCACCTGGAGCAGCATCTCTCGGGCGCCAAGACGGGGCGCAACGGCCGCCACCCGCTGCCCAGCCGCGCAGCCTTTGCACAAACGCTGGGCGGCTGGGGCGTGGCACCTGGCGTGCAGGTGGTGGCCTACGACAACCAGGCCCTGCCCTACGCTGCGCGGGCCTGGTGGCTGTTGCGCTGGATGGGGCATGCCGAGGTGGCCGTGCTTGATGGCGGGCGCGCCGCCTGGCAGCGTGCGGGTGGTGAGCTGGTGCGCGAAGCACCCACCAGCCGCCCCGCAGCCCCCTACCCTGCCAGCGCTGCACCGGCCATGCCCAGCATCGAGGCCGATGCCTTGCTGGCCCTGCTGGGCCAGCCGCAACTGCGCGTGTTCGACGCCCGCGCCGGCGAACGCTTTCGCGGTGAAGTGGAACCGCTGGACCGGGTGGCGGGCCACATACCGGGGGCCACACAACGCTTCTTCAAGGACAACCTGGGCGCCGACGGCTGCTTCAAGCCCGCCGCTGTGCTGCGGGCCGAGTTTGCCGCGCTGCTGGGCCCGGGCGCTGCAGGCACCGGCCTGGCACCGCAGGTGGTGCACCAATGCGGCTCGGGTGTCACGGCCTGCCACAACCTGCTGGCCATGGCCCATGCGGGCTGGGACACCCCCACGCTGTACCCCGGCTCCTGGAGCGAGTGGTGCAGCGACCCCACACGGCCGGTGGCCACGGGCGCCTGACCGCTACCCTGCGCCGGCCCCTGGGCACACTTTCCCTTGACCGGCATCAACACCCCCAAAACCCGTGCGAAGAACACTGGTGACAGGCGGGCGGCCGCATCGCCCGCCGCGTCTGAACCACCAGGAGACCGCACATGTACCAACGCATACTCGTCCCCACCGATGGCTCGGCCATCACCGACAAGGCCATGACCACCGCCCTGGCGCTGGCCCAACTGGCCGGTGCCGAGGTGCAGGCGCTGGCCGTGAAAGAGCCGTACCCCTACAGCGCGCTGTCAGAAACCCAGCCCATCGCGCCGCAGCAGTTTTTTGACGGCCAGGAACGCTTGGCGCGCGCGCGGGTGCAAAAGGTGCTGGACGCAGCGGCTGCAGCCCAGGTGCGCTGCCAGGCCTACACCGTGGAGGCCTACCACCCGTGGGAAGCCATCATCGAACAGGCCAAGGCCGGTGGCTGCGACCTGATCGTGATGGCCTCACACGGCCGCCGCGGCGTCAGCGCGCTGCTGCTGGGCAGCGAAACACAGAAGGTGCTCACACACAGCACGCTGCCGGTGCTGGTGGTGCGCTAACGCTACAAATTCAGGCCAGGCCTGAGGCCTTGAACCAGGCCAGGCAGCGCTGCCAGCCATCATCGGCGGCGGCCTTGCGGTAGCTGGGCCGGTAGTCGGCGTGGAAGGCGTGTGGCGCGTCGGGGTAGATCACAAACTCGCTTTTCTTGGCCGCCGCGCTGCCCTCGGCCAGCGCCTTTTTCATCTGCTCCACGGTGTCGAGCGGAATGCCGGTGTCCTTCTCGCCATAAAGCCCCAGCACCGGGGCTTTCAGCGTGGCCGCCACGTCCACCGGGTGCCGGGGCGTCAGCGGTGTGGCCGCACCCACCAGCCGGCCGTACCAGGCCACGCCCGACTTCACGGCGCTTTGGTGCGCGCTGTACAGCCACGTGATGCGGCCGCCCCAACAAAAGCCGGTCACGCCCACGCGGCCGGCATCGGCACCCTGCCCGCGCGCCCAGGCCACGCAGGCGTCCAGGTCCGTCATCACCTGCTCGTCGGGCACTTTTGACACCACCTCGGCAATCAGCTTGGCCACCTCGCCGTAGCTGCTGGCGTCGCCCTGGCGTACAAACAGTTCGGGTGCGATGGCGAAGTAACCGGCCTTGGCAAAGCGGCGTGCCACGTCGGCGATGTACTCGTGCACGCCAAAGATTTCGCTCACCACCAGCACCACCGGCGCGTTGGCGCGCCCCGCGGGCGCAGCGCGATAAGCCGGCATCTTGAAGTTGCCCACGGGGATGGTCACCTCGTCGGCCACCAGCCCCTGTGCGTCGGTCTTGACCACCGTTTGCGCCATCACGGGCAAGGCCGCTGCAGCAAACCCGCTGCCCACGGCGGTGCGCACGAAGTCGCGGCGCCGGTAGGGGTTGGTGGCAGGAACCAGGGTGTCGAAATCGGCTTGGCTCATGGTGGTGGTCCGGTAAAAAAATGGGATGTTAAGGGCCGCGCTGCACATTCTGGAAAGACCGCAAAGGTACGATGCCGGCATGGAAAAAAGTGTGAGTCTGGCCGGCCCCTTTGCCGCCATCGACATGGGGTCCAACAGTTTCAGGTTGGAAATCGGGCAGATCTACCAGGGGCAGTACCGGCGCCTGGACTACTACAAGGAAACGGTGCGGCTGGGTGCCGGGCTGGACGCCCACGCCCAGCTGACCGAAGAAGCGGTGCAGCGCGGCATGGACTGCCTGCGCCGCTTTGCCCAGCGGCTGGACGGCATGCCAGCAGCGCAAGTGCGCGCCGTGGCCACCCAAACCCTGCGCGAGGCCGCCAACCGCAACACCTTCTTGCTGCGCGGCCAAGAGGCGCTGGGCTATCCGATCGAGGTCATCTCGGGCCGCGAAGAAGCGCGGCTCATCTACACCGGTGTTGAACACCTGCAGCCCAGCAACCAGACCCGCCTGGTGGTGGACATTGGCGGGCGCTCCACCGAGATGATCTTGGGCCGTGGCGACAAGGCCCTGGTGGCCGAGTCTTTTGCGGTCGGCTGCGTCAGCTTGTCGATGCGGTTTTTCCCCGGCGGCCAGATCACGCGCGAAGGCTTTCGCGCCGCGCAGGTGGCAGCGGGCGCCGAGCTGGAAGAAGCGCTGCAGGTGTTTGCGCCCGACCGCTGGCAGCGCGCGCTGGGCTCATCGGGCACCGCCGGCGCGGTGTCGCAGCTGCTGCAGTCTGCGGGCGTGACCGACGGCACCATCACGCCCGAGGGGCTGCGCTGGTGCATCAAACGCTGCATCGAAGCCGGCCACATCGACGCGTTGAAGTTCACCGGGCTGAAGGCCGACCGGCGTGCTGTGCTGCCCGGGGGCCTGGCCATCCTGTACACGCTGTCGGCGCACTTTGGCATTGACAACCTGCAGCCCGCCAAGGGCGCGCTGCGCCAGGGTGTGATCGTCGACTTGCAGCGGCGGCTGCTGGCGGCGCAGGAACACCGGGGTGGCGACGTGCGCGACAGCACGGTGACCGAGCTGCAAGGCCGCTTTGCCGTGGACAAGGACCAGGCGCAGCGGGTCACGCGCATGGCCTTTGCGCTGTTTGACCCCACCGCGCCACAGGCCGACAACCAGACCCGCAGCGAACTGCGCTGGGCCTGCGCACTGCACGAAGCCGGGCTGATGGTGTCGCACCACGACCACCACCGCCACAGCGCTTACCTGCTGGCGCACGCCGACATGGCCGGCTTCTCACAAAACCAGCAGCGGCGCATCGCCAACCTGGTGCTGGCGCAGCGCGGCGGGCTGCGCAAGGTGGAAACCTTGCTGACCGAGCCCACCTTCGCCTGGCAGGTGATGGCGCTGCGCCTGGCCGTCATCAAGTGCCACGCGCGGGGCGAAGTCAACACCCAAGCACTGCGCCTGTCGGCCCAGGGCAGCGAAGCGCACCTCAGCTTCACCCCACAGTGGGCCGAAGAACACCCGCGCACGCTGTTCCTGCTGAACGAAGAGGCCACCACCTGGGAACGCAGCGGCCCGTTGCGGCTGCTGCTGAACGCCACCGACACGCAAACCAGCTAACGGCACGCCGGCTGCGCAACTTCAGCGCAACTTCAGCGCCAATTCAGCCCGCCTGGCTGCGCACCATCAAGGCCTGCTGTGCGCTGTGGCCGTCGGTCTGCAAGCGCTGGTAGCTGCCGCCGCTGTCCATGACCCAGGCGTCACGGCCATCGTGCAGGTACGGCACCAGGCACTCGTCGATGACACGCTGGCGCTGTGCACGGTCGCGCACCGGCCAGGCCAGTTCGATGCGGCCAAACATGTTGCGGCTCATCCAGTCGGCGCTGCTGAGGTACAGCACCTCGTCGTCAGGCCCCGGGCCCCAGCTGAAGTAGGCGGCGCGTGAGTGTTCCAGAAAGCGCCCCACCACCGAGCGCACCGTGATGTTCTCGGTGTGGCCCGGCACACCCGGGGCCAGCATGCAAGCGCCACGCACGATGAGGTCGATGCGCGCGCCGGCCTGGCTGGCGCGCACCAGCGCCCTGATCAGCACCGGGTCGGTCAACGCGTTGATCTTCACCACAATGCGGCCCGGCTGCCCGGCGCTGGCCGCCTTGGCCACCGTGTCGATGTACTGCAGCATCGCCTTGTGCAGCACAAAAGGCGCCGTCAGCAGCTGGCTGGCCTTGCGAGCACGCAGCTGGCTGGCCAGTTGCAGGAACAGGGCGTCGGCATCGGCCGTCATCTCGGGGTTGGCCGTCAGCAGCCCCACGTCGGTGTACAGCCGCGCCGTGCGCGGGTTGTAGTTGCCCGTGGACAGGTGCAAAAAGCGCTGCAGCTGGCTGCCGTCACGCCGCGTCACCAGCAGCATCTTGGCGTGGGTCTTCAAGCCCACCACGCCATACACCACCTGTGCGCCCACAGCCTCCAGGCGCTCGGCCCAGTTGATGTTGGCCTCTTCATCAAAGCGGGCCTTCAGCTCCACCACCGCCAGCACGTCTTTGCCCTTGCGGGCGGCTTCGATCAGCAGGTCCATCAACACACTCTGGGCACCGGTGCGGTAGATGGTCTGCTTGATGGCCAGCACACGTGGGTCGTGCACGGCCTCGCGCAGGAACTGGATCACCGGCTCAAAGCTTTCGAAGGGGTGGTGCAGCAGCACGTCACCCCGGCACAGCTGGTCGAACATGGTCGCTTCGCGCGGCAGCAGTTGCGCCGGCCAGCGCGGCTCAAACGGCGGAAAACGCAGGTCCTGGCCATCGGCAGCGTCTATCAGCTCGTTCAGGCGCACCAGGTTCACCGGGCCGTTGACCTTGTACAAGGCCACCTCGGGCAGGTCGAAGTGCTGCAGCAAGTAGTCGTGCAGTTCAGCAGGGCAGGACTTCACCACCTCCAGCCGGATGGCGCGCCCAAAGTGCCGCGTGCTCAGGCCCCGGCGCAGTGCCTGGCGCAGGTTGGTGATGTCGTCGGGGTCGACCTCCAGGTCGGAATCGCGCGTGACACGGAACTGCGAAAACGACTCGACCTGCCGGCCCGCAAACAGCTCGGCCAGGTGCGCGCGGATCACGCTGGTGAGCAGCACAAACACCTGCTGGCCCGCTGACAGCGCGGCCGGCAGCTTGATGACACGCGGCAACGCACGCGGCACCTTGACGATGGCGATCGGGTTGTCGCGCCCGAAAGCATCGCGCCCGTCCAGGCTAACGATGAAGTTCAGCGACTTGTTGGCCACCTGCGGAAAAGGGTGGCTGGGGTCCAGGCTCAGCGGCACCAGCAGCGGGCGCACCTGGGTTTCGAAGAACTGCCGCACCCATTCACGCTGCCCGCGGTTGCGCTGCGCGTGGTTCAGCACCACGATGCCGGCGGCTTCCAGCGCTGGCATCACCCCGTCGTTGAACAGCGCGTATTGCGCGTCGATCAGCTCGTGCGCGGCCTGCGCCACCGCGGCCCAGTCGGCCCGTGTCACACCAGAACCGGCACGGCCGCTGTTTTCGATGATGTCGGCCACCCGCACCTCAAAAAACTCGTCAAGGTTGGACGACACGATGGTGACGTAGCGCAGCCGCTCGAGCAGTGGCACGTCGCTGCGCTGGGCCTGCGCCAGCACGCGGGCGTTAAAACTGAGGATGGCCCTTTCGCGGTTCAGCAAGGGCAAGGGTGCAGCCGAAACTTCAGGGGCGGACTGCGAACCATTTAACTCATTCATCCCCACACTCTAGGACGGCTGTGCGACAGGTGTGTGACACGGGCGGCGCACGCCAGTGCCAACCGGCGTGCGGCCCGCAAAGCGGCGTCAGGCCACCAACAGGTGCTGGCGGTAGTGCAGCAACTCATCGATGGACTCGTGGATGTCGGCCAGCGCCGTGTGCGCCTGCGCCTTCTTGAAGCCGGCCAGCACCTCGGGCTTCCAGCGTCGGGCCAGTTCCTTCAAGGTGCTGACGTCGAGGTTGCGGTAATGGAAAAACGACTCCAGCGCGGGCATGGTGTTGGCCAGGAAGCGCCGGTCCTGGCAGATGCTGTTGCCGCACATCGGGCTTTTGCCCTTGCCCACATAGCGGCTGAGGAAGCCGATGACCTCGGCCTGCGCAGCCGCCTCGCTGGTGGTGGAGGCACGCACGCGGTCAATAAGGCCGCTCTTGCCGTGGGTGCCCTTGTTCCAGTTGTCCATACCGTCAAGCACCGCGTCGGTCTGGTGGATGGCCAGCACCGGGCCTTCGACGCGCAGGCTCAGCTGCGGGTCGGTCACGACGACAGCGATTTCGATGATGCGGTCCTTGTCGGGGAACAGGCCCGTCATTTCCAGGTCGATCCAGATCAGGTTGTCGTCGCTGGCGGTGAGGGTGGTTGTCATGGGCGCGGGGTGGGGTTGGGGAGGGGTGATGTGCAGGCCGACGGGCCCAAGCTGGGCTCAAGCTCAAGCTCAAGCGCGGGATTCTCCCCCAAGCCTACACTTGCCACCCATGCCTGCTTTTGCCCTAACCCTGGCTTTTGCCACCGCGCTGGTGTTGTCACTGGCCACCAAATTCTGGCTGGCCTCGCGCCAGATGCGCCATGTTGCCGGCCACCGCAACCAGGTGCCCGGCCCTTTTTCGGGTGCTGTCAGCCTGGCGGCGCACCAAAAGGCAGCCGACTACACGCTGGCCCAGGGGCGCGTGGGCCTGCTGAGCATGGCCTTTGGCGCTGCAGTGCTGCTGGCCTGGACGCTGCTGGGCGGTCTGGATGCGCTGAACACCGGCTTGCGCGACTTGCTGTTTGACCGTTGGGGGCCAATGGCCTACCAGCTGGGGCTGCTGGCCGCCTTCACCGTCATCGGCAGCCTGCTCGACCTGCCCTGGCAGGCGTACAGCACCTTTGGCCTGGAGCAACGCTTCGGATTCAACCGCATGACGTTCAAGATGTGGCTGCAAGACGGCGTGAAGGGCGCGCTGGTGGGCACCCTCATCGGCCTGCCGCTGGCGGCGCTGGTGCTGTGGATCATGGGCCACTCGGGTGGCCTGTGGTGGTTGTGGGCCTGGGGGGCCTGGGTCGCCTTCAACCTGCTGCTGCTGGTGATTTACCCCACCGTGATTGCGCCGCTGTTCAACAAGTTCGAGCCGCTGCAAGACGACACGCTGCGGCTGCGTGTGCAAGCGCTGATGCAGCGCTGCGGTTTTGCGGCCAAGGGCCTGTTTGTGATGGATGGCAGCAAGCGTTCGGCGCACGCCAACGCCTACTTCACCGGTCTGGGTGCGAGCAAACGTGTGGTCTTCTTTGACACCCTGCTGCAACGGCTGGACGCCAGCGAGGTGGAAGCCGTGCTGGCCCACGAACTGGGGCACTTCAAGCACAAACACGTGCTCAAGCGCATGGTGGTGATTTTTGGCACCAGCCTGCTGGGGCTGGCGCTGCTGGGCTGGTTGGCCGGCCAGAGTGGCTTTTATGCCGGGCTGGGCGTGGCACCCAACATGGGTGCGCCCAATGACGCGCTGGCACTGCTGCTGTTCATGATGGTGCTGCCGCCCTTCCTGTTTTTCATCGGGCCGCTGATGGCGCATTTTTCGCGCTGCGACGAGTTCCAGGCCGACGCTTATGCCTGCCAGCAGGCCGATGGCGCAGCCCTGGCGCGGGCGCTGTTGAAACTGCACGAAGACAACGCATCGACGCTGACACCCGACCCGCTGTACGCGCGCTTTTACTATTCGCACCCGCCGGCTTCAGAGCGGCTGGCGGCATTGCCGATTGCGCGCAGCAGTGCGCCCAACAATGCGTCCGATAGTGCGCCCGATAGTGCGCACAAACCCGCTGCCTGAAAGGGGCCACAAGCCACATGCATCCACTGACCCAGCAACACTGCCTGCCCCTGGAAGGCCAGCCGCCGATGGCCGCTGCCGACGTCACCCGCCACCTGGCCGCCACTGCAGGCTGGGCGCTGCGCGGCGACGCCATCGAGCGCAGCTTCAGCTTTGACAACTACCACCAGACCATGGCTTTCGTGAACGCGCTGGCCTGGGTGGCGCATGCTGAAGACCACCACCCCGAACTGCACGTCACTTACAACCGCTGCACGGTGCGCTTCAACACCCACTCGGTGGGTGGCATCTCCATCAACGACTTCATCTGCGCAGCCAAGCTGGACGCGCTGCTGCCTGGCACGCCTTGACCGCCCACGCCGAGCTGGACCTGGGCCGTGTGGTGGCCGCACACGGCCGCCACGTGATGGTGGAAACACCCGAGGGCGAGCGTGTGCTGTGCCACCCCCGGGGCAAAAAAAGTGACATTGTGGTGGGCGACCGCGTGCGCTGGCAGCGCACCGGCGACGGCGGTGTGATTGAAGCCATCGAGACACGCAGCAACCTGCTGTTTCGCCAGGACGAGTGGCGCACCAAGTCGTTCGCGGCCAACCTGGACCAGATCTTGATCCTGGTGGCCGCCGAGCCGGTGTTCAGCGAATCGCAGCTGACACGGGCGCTGATAGCGGCGCAGGCGGCGGGCATCCAGGCCTTGATCGGCCTGAACAAAACCGACCTGCCCAGCGCAGACGTGGCACGCAGCCGGCTGGCGCCCTATGTGGGCATGGGCGCGACGGTGATAGAGCTGGCGCTGAAGGCGCAGCCTGCGGCCAGCAGTGCACGCCTGGCGCCGTATCTGGACGGGCGCGTGACACTGGTGCTGGGGCCCAGTGGCATGGGCAAGAGCACACTGATCAACCTGCTGGTGCCCGAAGCGGCGGCCGTGGTGGGTGAAATCTCGCAGGCGCTGAACACCGGCCGCCACACCACCACCAGCAGCACCTGGTACTGGCTGGACGCGCAGCGCCAGGCGGCGTTGATCGATTCACCCGGTTTTCAGGAATTTGGCCTGCGCCAGATCGGCCCTGAACAACTGGCGCCGCTGATGCCCGACTACGCCGCTGCGCTGGGGCATTGCAAGTTCCACAACTGCAGCCACCGCCACGAACCGGGCTGCGGCGTGCTGGCCGCAATAGCCCGCGGCGACATCACGCCCTCGCGCCAGCGCATTTACGAAAGCCTGTTCGACGAGTTGTCGACCAAGCGCTGGTGAGCGCGGGCGGGGGCGCCCCACCCGGCATCAGCCCAGCACGTTGGCCAGCGCCAGCAGCGCCACCAGCAGCATCCACAACACCACCGAGCGCCACACCAGGCCCACCACACTGTGCAGGTGCGCCGCTTGTGCGGGCATGCCACTGGTGGAGCCCTGGGCCTGCGCGGCGGCCTCTTCGCTGCCGGTGCTGAAGGTCTTGGAGCGGTCGGGTGTGACGCCGGGCGCCGCCGGCCCGCCCAGCTGCACACCCACCGCACCCGCTGCGGCGGCCAGGATGATGCCCTCGTTGGGGCGCAGCCACAGCCCGCAATCGCGCCGCCAGCTCGCCACCGCCTCCTCGAAGTTGCCCACCACGGCAAAGCCAAAGGCCGTCAGCCGGGCCGGCAGGTAGTCCACCCCAGCAAATGCGCGCTGCGCCAGGTCCATCAGGCCTTCGCTCATTGGCGCGTCCAGCGTCTTGTTGCGGTAGGCCCAGTAGCGCGAGCAAAACTCGGTCATGCGGTAGAGCACCGCGCCCATCGGCCCCAGGCCCAGCGCAGCCAGCACCACAAACCAGAAGAACACGCCAAACACATGCCGGTGTGCGGCCAGCAGCGCGTGTTCGATGACGTGGCGCAGCACCTCGGTGCGTGGCAGCTCGCTGGTGTCCAGGTGGCGCCACTCACCGAGCAGGCGCCGCGCCTCGGTTTCGTCGCCACGGTCCAGCGCCTCGCGGATGTCGGTGTAGTAGTGGCTGAACTGCCTGAAACCCAGGGTCAGGTAGAGCATCAACACGTTGAAGGCAAAAGCCAGCAGCAGGCTGAAGTGGTGCAGGCCCAGGTAGATGCCCAGCGACAACAGCGAGGGCACCAACACCGCCACCAACCACACCACTTTCACATGGTGGCTCTCACCGGCGTCAAAGTTGCGGTCGGCCCAGCGCACCCAGCGGGCCAGGGTCTCGTGTACCCAGTTGTCGCGGGGCAGGGGCTTGAGTTGCTCAAGCAACAGGGCAAACAGGACGGCAAAAAAACTCATCGCGGGCCGATGATAGGGCTGCCCTGTGTGATCAACACGCTGTACAGGTTGCGCAGCATGGCCGCCGTGGCACCCCAGATGAAGTATTCGCGGGCACCACCGCCAGCCCCACCCGGCACTGCAGCCGGCCCGGGCCGCCAGGGCATGGACAGGAACTGCCGGCGCACACCAGCGGCCTCGAACACATGCCGTTGGTGGTTGGCCGGGTTCATCAGGAAGGCCAGCGGCACTTCAAAGGCTTCAGCCACCTCAAAAGGGTCCAGCGCCAGCGCCGCCTGCGGCTGCACCAGGGCCACCACCGGCGTGACGACATAACGCGTGACCGTGGTGTACGCCGGCAGTTGCCCGATGATCTCCACGCTGTGCGGCAGCAGGCCCACTTCTTCGTGCGCCTCGCGCAAGGCGGTGGCGGCCAGGCTGGCATCTTCGGGCTCGGCGCGGCCGCCGGGAAAGCTGATCTGCCCGGCGTGGTCGCGCAAGTGGGCCGTGCGCTGCGTCAGCAGCACCTGCAGACCGCCGGGCCGCTGCACCAGGGCCACCAGCACGGCCGCCGGGGTGGCCGCCGGGGTGGTGGAACCCGGCGGGCCGAAGCGTCCACCGTCGCCGGGTATCTCGGGCTGCAGCAGGTGGGCGCCGGCCAGCCGCTGGCGCAAGGCGCTGGTTTGCAGGCTTTCAAACGCCAGTGCCGGCAGATGGCCGTCGTGTCCGGCCACGGGTATGGCTTGCGGGTCGGTGATGCGCGGGGCAGTCATTGTGTGCTGCAACACAAAGGCCGCCCGGGGGCGGCCTTCAGGGGGGCTGGCGTGGGGCGTATCGCCGCCATGACCGTCTGCCCTGAGGGCGTCAGGCCAGCTTTTCCTTGATGCGTGCCGACTTGCCGCTGCGGTCGCGCAGGTAGTACAGCTTGGCGCGGCGCACGTCGCCACGGCGCTTGACTTCGATGCTGGCGATCAGCGGGCTGTAGCTCTGGAACGTGCGCTCCACGCCTTCGCCGTTGGAGATCTTGCGCACGATGAAGCTGCTGTTCAGGCCGCGGTTGCGCTTGGCGATGACCACGCCTTCGTAAGCCTGCACCCGCTTGCGGGTGCCTTCAACAACGTTGACGCTGACGATGACGGTGTCGCCGGGGGCGAAGGCCGGGATGGTGCGGTTCAGGCGCGCCATCTCTTCCTGTTCCAGGGTAGCGATGAGGTTCAAGGGTACTCTCCAAAGCGATCATGTCGCGGGCTTGGTTGGAATAGGTTGCCGTAATCGGCTTAAGCTGCTGCCCGGCAGAGGATCGAAAAGCCCTCGATTATAGCCCGGGCGCACGCGCTGCGGTTTCGCGCAGGAAGGCTTCGTCTTCTGCGCCCAGGCGCCCGGCGGCGCGGGCGGCTTGCACCAGGTCGGGGCGGCGTTCGGCGGTCACGCGCAGCGCCTGCTGGCGCCGCCAGCGTGCAATCTGCCCGTGGTGGCCCGACAACAGCACCGGCGGCACCGGCAGTTCCTGCCCCGCCAGCGCCAGCACCTCGGGCCGGCTGTAGTGCGGGCCCTCCAGCAAACCGTCTGAAAAGCTGTCTTGTTCGTGTGAAGGTGCATGCAACACGCCGGGCTGAAGGCGGGCCACGGCGTCCAGCAAGGCCAAGGCGGGCAGTTCTCCGCCCGACAGTACAAAGTCGCCCAGGCTGATTTCCATCGTCACCTGGGTGTCGAGCACGCGCTGGTCGATGCCTTCGTAGCGCCCACACAGCAACACCGCGCCCGGACCCTGCGCCAGGGTGTGCACCAGTTGCTGGTCCAGCCGCCGCCCCGTGGGTGTGAAATGGATCACCAGCGGGGCTGCTTCGGCGCGCTCGCTCCTCGCTCCCCGGTCAGCGCGCACGGCCTGCAACGCGGCCAGCAGCGGCTCGGCCAGCATCACCATGCTAGGGCCGCCGCCATAAGGCCGGTCGTCAACGCGGCGGTAGGTGTCGGTGGCAAAGTCGCGCAGCGGCCACAGGCGCACGTCCACCAGCCCGGTTTCAAAGGCACGGCGCGTGATGCCCTGGCTGAGGTGCGGCGCAAACAGCTCGGGGAACAGGGTGATGACGTCAAAGCGCATGGTGGCTTGAGCGGCAGGCGCCCAGGGGCAGGATACAAAACCGCCAGTCGGTGCGTGTGCGCAGCGTTGGCGCGCGCAACAGGGCAGGTTCAGTCTTCGAGTTCCCAATCGACCGTGATGCGGCCGGCGGTTTTGTCCACCGCGTCGACGTAGACCGAGACAAAGGGAATCAGGCATTCGGGCGCCGCCGCGTCGGCGGGCTGGATGCGCAGCACACAGTGCGGCCCGGTTTCCAGCAGACCCACGACCTGGCCGAGCGGGTGCCCAGCGCGGTTGACGACGAAAAGGCCGATGAGGTCGACCCAGTAAAACTCGTCGGGGTCGGGGGTGGGGAAACTGGCCCGCGACACAAAAACGCGTGCGCCTTTCAGGGCTTCGGCGGCGTCGCGGTCGTTCACTTCCTGCACCGTGGCCACAATGCTGTCGCCCTGCTCGCGGGCTTTCACCACGCGCAGCAGCGGCGGCAATGCCGCAGCCAGCGTGCCCGCGCGCTTGGGGGGCGCAGCCACTGCACCACCGGCTTGCAGCAGCGCTGGCTGCAAATACCAGCGTTTCGTTGAAAACAGGGCCTGCGGGTCGGCAGCATAAGCCTTCAGCTTGATGCCACCGGCCACACCCCAGGCGCCCAGCACACGTGCCACCTCGACCGCGTCGTCGGGCCAGGGTGGGTTCGGGTCTGTAGCAGCCCCGGCCGACAGCGATGCAGCGCTCTCAGCCATGGTCAAGCACCATGCCTGGGCGCTGCGCCGCTGGGGTGCGGTCGCTGAACCGGCCGGGTGGCCAGGGCGCCATCAAGACGCCGCCTTCAGGCGGCCTTTTTGGCTTGGTCAACCAGGCGCGCCACGGTGGGCGACAGCTGTGCGCCCACGCTGGCCCAGTGCGTCACGCGGTCCAGCGCCACACGCAAGGGCTGTTCGGCACCCGCAGCGACGGGGTTGTAAAAGCCGACGCGTTCGATGAAACGGCCGTCACGGCGCTCACGGGAATCGGCCACCACGATGTTGTAGAACGGGCGCTTCTTGGCACCACCACGTGCCAGTCGGATCACGACCATGTTGGAATGTCCTTGGGGATTCGATAAGCCAAAGTCTTGACCACGGGAGACACACCGGGCGCAACCTCGAGGTGGCCAACCCTGCCCACCACAGCCCAACCCGCCTGTGTGCCCGCGCCAGCCTGCAAAAGCCGCCGCCATCCACAATAAACTTGGTTGAACCGCGCGTAGACCACAAGTCAGCCGCGGCCGACGCCGTAGATACGCCGCAGGCCCCCACCCGTGAGCGAGTAACCTTTGGCCAGCGCCGAAAACCCAGCATTATAAACTGCTTACAGCAAGCCGCGCGGCGGCAACTTTCAGGCACCCGTGAACATCGCAGCAACCTCACCGCCGCTCCACTACCGCTCCAAGACCATAGCCGCCTGGCTGGCCTTGCTGTTGGGCAGCCTGGGCGTGCACCGCATGTACCTGTTTGGTCTGCGCGACGTGAAAGCCTGGCTGCACCCCCTGCCCACCGCCTTGGGCCTGCTGGGCCTGGAACGTATCACCACCCTGGGGCAGGACGATCAACTGGCCTGGCTCTTGCTGCCCTTGCTGGGGGTGATGCTGACACTGGCCATGCTGCAGGCCATTTTGTACGCGCTGACACCCGACGAAACCTGGCAGCAGCGTTACAACGCCGACCGCCCCGGCCACACCCCGGGCTGGGGGCCGGTGATCGCTGCCCTGCTGGCGCTGCTGCTGGGTGGCACGACGCTGGTGGGCACCATCGCTTACGGCGGCCAGAAGTTTTTTGAGTGGCAGATGCAGAACGACGCCGCCGCAGCCAGCGCTCAGAACAACAGCCGGCCCAACCCGTAGCACAGGGCTGCCATCAAGGCCGTGGCCGGCAGCGTCACCAGCCACGTGGTGACGATGTGCCGGGCCAACCCCCAGCGCACCGCCGACGCATGACGCACCGAGCCCACGCCCAGGATGGCGCCGTTGATGGTGTGCGTGGTCGACACCGGCACGCCCCAGGCGTTGCACAGCACCAGCGTGATGCCGCTGCCGCTTTCGGCGCAGAAACCGCCCACGGGTTTGAGCTTGGTGATGCGCTGGCCCATGGTCTTGACGATGCGCCAGCCCCCCAGCACCGTGCCCAGCCCCAGCACGCCGTAGCAGCACACCACCACCCAGCTGGGCGGCCCGGCTGCGCCGGTCTTGCTGTAGCCGGTGGCCAGCAGCAACAGCCAAATGAGGCCGATCGACTTTTGTGCATCGTTGCCGCCACGCCCGAGCCCATACACGGCTGCCGACACAAACTGCAAGCGCCTGAAGATGCTGTCCACCCGGTGCGGTGACGAGCGCCTGCACAGCCAGGCCACAGCCACCATCAGCAGCGAGCCCACCAAGTACGCGAGCAGGGGCGCGATGAAGATGAAACCCAGCGTCTTCCACACGCCGGCCCAGACCAGGGGCGCGGTGCCGGCCTTGGCCAGCGCCGCACCCAGGATGCCACCGATCAACGCGTGGGAACTGCTGGAAGGCACCCCCCAGCGCCAGGTCAGGCCGTTCCAGACGAGCGAGCCGGCCAGTGCGCCGAAGATCACATGCGGGTCGACGAACGCGGGGTCGATGATGCCCTGGGCCACCGTGGCCACCACCTGCAGTTGAAACAAGAAGGCGGCCAGCAGACCGAAAAAAGCCGCAAAGGCCACCGCCTGCGCGGGTTTCATGACACCGGTGGAAACCACCGTCGAGATGGCATGCGTGGCCGACTGGACGCCGCTGAAAAAGTCCAACACCAACACCAGCAGCACCATCAGCGCCAGCACCCACCAAACGACCGGCACGTCCAGCATCAGGCGGCCCGCTCAGAGGCTGAGAGTGTTTCGAGCGTGCCCGAGCGGCGCCCCAAAACGCCCCCAATCTAGGCGCAAAGCACAGCCATAGCTCGGGCTATGGCGCGCATTTGCAACGACGAGTGGGGGCGTTTTGGGGTGATGAGCGGGCATGATCGAAACACTCTCAGCCTCTCAGGAGTTCTCAAGCACGATGCCTTCGACGAGGTTGGCAACGTCTTCGCAGCGGTCGGAGATCGATTCCAGGTGTTCGTAAACCGCCTTGAGCTTGATGAGCTGGCGCAGGTCGGGCTCTTCGCGGAACAGCCGCGACATGGCGCTGCGCATCACGCGGTCGGCGTCGCTCTCAAGCTGGTCGATCTCATCGCAGGCCTTCAGCACGGCCGCTGCCGCTTCGGGGTCTTTCAGCTGCGGCAACAACGCCAGCACATGCTGCACCCGGCCGCAGCAGCGCACCGAGATGTCCGACAAGCGCACGACGTCGGTGGACAGCGTTTGCAGGTCGTAGAGCGACATCACTTCGCTGGAGTCTTGCAGCAGGTCCAGCACATCGTCCATCGCGTTGATGAGGCGGTGGATCTGGTCGCGGTCCAGCGGCGTGATGAAGGTGCGGTGCAGCAGCCGGTGCACTTCGGCGGTTATCTTGTCGGCGGCGTGCTCGGCGGCGATCACCTGCGCCGCGTGTTTTTCGCGCAGCTCCACGTCGGCATAGTGGTTCACCATGGCGCCAAAGGCGATGGCGCCCTCAGAGATGTGGCGGCCGTGTTCGTTGAACAACTCGAAGAAGTTGTCTTCACGCGGCAACAGGCGTCCAAAAACCATGGGGAGCGCTCCGATCCTGGCGCCGGGTGGTGGGGCGGGTGGTAGGGCTGCTGGTGCAGCGATGGCAGGTCAATCAGACCGGCGGTGGCCGACGCAGTGGTTGGTACGCATCGCGCCCGCCGGGCTGGATGCCAACCGCCTGCTAAGGGCCGAGTTTATGACAACGCCCCCCTTCAGGCCCCACCCGAAGGGACATCGGCCGAGCGCGCCGCGCCGCCGCTGGGCCGGCGCCGTCGCCGGCGGCGCTTGCGCGGGGCGTCGCT
>JACCDR011420518.1_pt1 | contig 35629 bp, 42 predicted proteins | sample 7446431 | NCBI WGS metagenome assembly JACCDR01 (sample SAMN15323443, study PRJNA562643) | freshwater metagenome | isolation source: river surface water | place: USA:Blue River Watershed | collected 2017-08-17 | reverse complement strand
GTCCCCCAGCTCGTTGGGCATGATGTGGTCCCAGTTGTCCGGGTCGCCCTGGACGGCCCAGCCGGTGGAGCCGGGGTTGTCCGAGGTGTTGCGGGGCTTGGTCGGGCCCGGCGTGTAGTTGGGCCGCTCCGGCTGAGGCTCGCCCCACGGCGAATTCACGGCAGCCGTGACCGGCAGACCCAGCGAGCTGAGCAAGAAGGCCAGCTCCTCGGGGTCCTCCCCCTGGGCCCGCGCCACGGTCACCAGGAAGTCCAGCGCGGTGTCGATCTTCGAAGAGGACCGGACCATGCGGTTGGTGTCGGAGTCGATGTCGTAGCGGATCACGACGTGCTTGGGGACCCATTCGGGCTTGCGCTTGTCCGGCAGGACGTCCCGGCCGAACATGCCCCGGCTCTGGGCCTCGTACTGGAGCGCGAGGGCGTGGGAGCACATCCGGCCCGCGAACCGGCTGAAGTCGTCGGCCGCGCCCCAGTGGTACGCGCCCCACTTGCAGCCGCAGGAGTACGTGGCGATCGAGTTGCGGGAGCCGGGCAGGCGCTGCACGCCCGTCTCGTAGACGTTGTGGTCGCCCTTGACCTCACCGAAGACCACGCCGTCGGAGGCGAGGGTGATCCGCACGCCTCCCTCGGACCGGATCCGCTTCGCCTTGCGCTGGACGTCGGCCCAGGCGGAGACGAAGTGGAACTTAAATTCGCGGTCCTGAGACGCCAGGGTCAGCAGGCTGTACGGGTCGAACGCGCCATGCGTCACGATCTCCTCCTCGGGGGCCTCGTCGGCGATGTCCTCGAAGCCGCCGTCCATCTGGTGGGCCGTCTTGGATGAGTGGATCGTCCGGCCCCGGCTGACGGTCTTGCCGTCGGTGTACTTGTCCCACCACGCCTTACCGGCATTGGTGCGCTCACCGTGGTCGATGGGGTGAGGGTGACGACGCTGCATCTCGTCCATGAGGGCGGAAGCGACGCCCTTGCCCTGGTGCTCCTTGGCGGTGTCGAGATTCTCCACCCGGATCTTCTGGCTCTTGCGGAACGGAACCAGGTAGGTCAGAGTCCCCATCCGCTCACCGGTCTCCGGATGCAGCGCGTGGAGCTTGACCTGATCGTCGTAGGTAGATCCGCCGTAATCGGAGACCTCGGCCTCAAAATTCGGCTGGATCCCTGCCGTCCTCCGCTTCGAGAACAACTTCTGCTGTTCGGGGTGGACCTCGGGCGCCGGGGCGCTGTACGGCTGCTGGCGGTTGAGCTGGCGTACCGCCGGGGGCTGGAACTTCGGGTTCTGCGCGTGCGCGGAGGGAGGCGTGCTCACCGTGTGTCCAGAGCCGGAGAAGTCATGGCGGTGCTCTGGGGTGTCCTTGTCGCCCCAGGAGATGCCCTTGAGCCGGAAGTGCGTGGGGGCGTTGTCGAAGCTCGTACGGTCCCCGTCACGGGTGTAGTGCTCCTCCCCCATCAGCTCGCCGGACTCGTGCTCGTTCAGCGGGTGGGCGTGCAGCGTCACCATCGTGTGAGCACCACGGCCATGGCCCTGCTGGTTCCCCGGGTGGGAGCCGCGCTCCTCGTCCCGGGAGGTGTCCGGGTCGCTGACCCAGTGGTCCTCGGGCATGTTGGCCCGGCCCACCATGTTCATGATGTGGTGGGCCCGCTTGTCGGCCGGGATCGAGTGGTCGTGCAGGAAGTCGTGGTCCTCGCGCGAGAGGTTCAGCGTGACCGTGTTGTGCAGCCCGACCTGGGTGGGGTCGTGCGCGGGGTCGTTCGCCTGCTCTTCCTCTTCCGCGTGATCACTCTTGTGCTGCTTCAGGTCGTCGTGCTTGACCCAGTCGCCGCAGTCGTCGCACTGGTGCTCGCCGTCGGAGTCACAGTAGTCGCACTGAGAGGAGCAGTCCTCGTAGTCGCGGTGGTTGTCGCCCTCGTGCTGGTGCGGGTAGTACTCGTTGCAGTGCTGGCAGTAGTGGTCCCGGTCGGAGTCGCAGTTCTCGCACTGGTCCCTGGGATCGGCGTTCGTGCCGCCCCACTCCGTGTGGTCCCACTGCCGGTGGGCGTTGCCCTCGTGACCCTCTTCGGCGTTCGTCTCCGAGAGCGAGGACATGTCGGAGACCACGTCGTCGATGTCGAAGTGGTTGGTCCAGGGGTGGTCCAGGTGCGGGCCGGTCTCGTGCGGCGGCACGTTGTGGACGTTGCGGTGCGGGTCCGGCTCGTCATAGCCGTTCCACCAGCGGGAGCCGTCGTTCGTCCGGTAGCCGTGGTTGACCCAGGCGTTCGGGTAGTGGTGGTACAGCGAGTCCATCATGGCCGAGGCCACGCCGGTCCCCCGCGCGTGCGGGCTCGTGTGGAGCATGTGGACCTTGACGGCCCGCGCGGTATCCGAGGCGTCGTGGTCGCCGGTGACGTCGTTGCCGTGCTCGTCGTACGCGGTGTGCCGGATGTAGCCCGCGTCCTGGTCGTCGATCCTGCCGACCATGCCCGCGTTGGTCATGTTGTAGTCGTACTTGCCCCGGGGCTGGCGGCCGGACTTCGGGGGCATCGCGACGTGATGGACCGCGTGGCGGGTGTGGCTCGCCGTGGACCAGTCCGGGCACGGGCCCTCGTGGCCGTAGGCGCAGGCGGGGTCGTAGTGCTCGTCCTCCTGCGGCTCCTCGGGCTCCTCGCCGTCCAGCTCGGGCTGTACGGCGGCCGTGGTACGCAGGGAGCCCAGGTGGACCGGCAGAGCGATGTCCGGGCGCTCCTGGAGGACCTGGGTCAGCTCCGGGTAGTCGTCGCTCGCGAGGTGGATCCCCGCCGCCGTGGTGGACGACCGGCGGCTCAGCTCACCGGCCGAGTAGGTGCCGCCGCCCATGCCGCCGTGCAGGGTCACCTTGTACTGCTCGTTGCCCCGGAACGGGCCGTCGTCAATGCTGTCGACGGTGCCCGGGTAGCCCTCGGGCGTCATCACCTCGTCGCCCGGCCCGTAGTCGTAAGACTCCGTTGCGTGGATGCGCGAGAGCGCAGTGTCGTGACGTGCCTCGCGGCGTCCGAGCCCCATGTGTCCTCCTCCGGTCCTCACCCCTTCCGAGTGCTGACCGGAGGAGGGACAGGGTCAGAGCAAGATGATCAGCAGGATGATCAGAAGGATGACGACGACGAGACCGTAACCGTACGGGGGCATGTGCTCCTCCTAGCTCAGCGCGGCCCACCGGCCGCCCGTGCTCTGGGTCTGGGATCCCAGCGTGATGGATGCGGGCAAAGACGTCTGCCCGGTCGGTCCGGTCAGGAACCGGGCCGTGCCGGTGGTCAGACCGACGTTGATGTTGGTCGACCCTCCGGCGCCCATGGCGAACGTCGGAGGAGTAGTACCCACTGCGAGGATCGCTACGTAGTACGAACCCACCGCGAGGGTCTGCGGAGCCGTCAGGGGAATGGTCTTGACCCCGGCCGTCGTCCAGTTGGCGCTCTGGTCGGCGCTCACGGCCAGCCGGGTGCCGGAGGAGTTGTACAGGCCGACGAAGTTCTGTCCGGCCGTCAGCGTGGCGCCTGCGGTCTCCAGGCCGACGATCACGTTGGTCACCACGGTCGCCCGGTCGACGATCTTGACCTTCATCAGGTAGACCGTGCCGGACGTGGAGGAGTTCGACGCGGACCGGAGCGTGGCCGGGTCGTGGGTCCAGGTGATCAGACCCTGGTCCGCCGGGGCGAAGGTCGGGTTGTTGACGTTGCTCAGCGGGTACTGGAGCAGGCCCGCCGGAAGCGCGTTGCCGGTGTTGAAGGTCGTGATGTCCCGGAAGACCGTGGATGAGGACTTCGTGTAGGTGACGGTGGATCCGGTGTTGTTCTCGATGCGGATCCGCTCGAAGATGTTCGGGACGTTGCTGGTGGTGTTCAGGTCCTCGATGATCTGGAGCGAGTCGCCGTCGGCCACGTTGACCCACTTGGCCGAGAAGGTGTTCCCGTACGCGTTGGACCCGCACATGAACGCCTTGTTGCCGGTCTGGCCGGTGTCACAGGTCACGTAGTTGAGGTCGAAGACGTTGGACTCGCCGTTCGCCACGTTGATCATGAACTTGAACTGCTCGATGTTCGTACCCCAGAACCGCTGGGAGGCCGTACCGGCCGTGCCGCCCAGGTAGATCCCCGTGCAGCCGGTGCCGTTGGCACCCAGCTCGAACATCGAGAAGTTGTTCTGGTTCATGTTGCCGTCGATGGAATCGAAGTAGATCCCGTAGCCGTCGTTGCCGACGATCTCGACGAAGAACCGGGTGAAGGTGCAGTCGCCCGCGTTCTGGACCGGAGAGTCGTTGACGATCCTCATCCCGTTGCGGGTGCCCTCGATCTCGATGTTCTCGAAGACCGAGCGCCACGGCATCTCCAGCCACATGCCCCAGGAGGTGGCCGTGGAGGAGAAGCCGCCGTTGATCCGCAGGTCGCGGAAGCTGGAGTGCCAGAAGCTCAGGGTGTCCCCGGAGGTCACGCCGACCGACTTGATGCCGATGCCCGCCCCGGCGACGAAGATCGTCATCATCGACAGGTTGATCTGGGCCCAGTTGGAGATCCTGATGACCTCCACGTCGGCCGCGCCGTTCAGCTTGGTGACCTGCTGGCCGCAGCCCTGGAGGGTGACCGTCTTGGCGGCGTTCTCGTTGCCGGTGGTGCCGTTGACGTTGATCGACGCGGCGATCTGGAAGGTGCCCGGCGAGAGCAGCACCACCCCACCGCCGTCGGTCTGGGCCGCGTCGATGGCGGCCTGGATCTCCACCTGGTCGTTGATGCCGTCACAGACATAGTCGGCCTTGGCCTTCTCCGCCGTGGTGGCGTTGTTGGCCGCGACGTACCGGGCGCCCGCGATGCCCACGGCGGATCCTCCGCCCGACCCGACCGTGACGATCGTGCCGTTGGACTGGCGGACCTTCAGGACGCCCGCCTCCGCGTACGCGACCACGCCCTGGGTCGGGTTCGAGGTCGGGACCGTGGTGGCGTTCTGGAGGGCCAGGAGGCCGCCTGAGCCGCCTCCGAGCGAGCTGCTGGCCCCCAGGCGCGCGTTCAGCACCTGGGCCGTCCCAGAGCCCGTGAACGTCGTTCCCGACACCGCGCCGGTGAAGGTGCCGCCCGCCACCGGCATGTAGGTGCTCTGGACGGACCGGGTGGGAGCGGACGTGGCGCCGGTGGCGTACGTGATGTTCGCCCCGAGCTGGAGCGTGGTGTTCCCGCCGCCGTTGTTCAGGCCCGCCGTGTTGGCGTGGAGGTAGGCGTTGTCGATCTGGATGTGGGTGTTGCCGGTGAACGAGCCGCCGTACTGCGGGGAGTTCGTCCCCGCTCCCCCGTCGTCCACTCCCGGGTAGTTGATCCAGTCGCCGATGATGACCGGCACCGTGGCGGCGTTGGCCGCCAGACCCGCATACCCGCCGCCGCCCGTTCCGCCGTTGCGTCCGTCCCGGCGCGTCATCAGGTTCGAGATCACGATGGGCGCGTTGCCGGTGGCGTCGATGTAGACGCCGTGGAAGCCGTTGCGGTCGGTGCCGCAGTTGGACATCTGCATGCCGCCGGAGCCGGTGCCGGTGCCCCACGAGCCGGTGAGGTAGTACCCGTGGTTGCCGTTCCACTCCGCCCGGCAGGTGGAGAGCTGGCTGTTGGCGATGTTGTTCAGCACGAAGCCGTTGGCGCCGTTGCCGATGGCCTGGCAGTCGACCATGGTCAGGTCGGTCATCTGCTGGACGGACATGCCGTGGGCGTCGTTGTTGTCCAGCATCACCCGGAACATCCGCCACGAGTACGGGTAGGCACCGGCGTTCGAGCCGGTGAAGATGCCGTTGCCCGTGCACTCCTTGATCGTGACGTCGCGCAGGCCGATGTTCTGGATGTTGCCCTTGGCCTGGATGCCGTCGACCCCTGCCGGAGCCGCAGACCCGTCGATCATCAGGTTCAGGATCCGGTGCTCGCCGGAGATGGCCGAGTAGCCGCCGGTGGCCTGGTCCAAGAATTTAAATACGGCGTCGCCCGTGAAGCCCGCGAGCGGCTTGATCGAGCAGTTCGGGTCATACAGGCCCGGCACCAGCATGAGGTTCGTGTGCGTGCCCATGAGCGTCTTGCCCGGGGGCGGCGTGATGGTCGCGCTGGTGCGGTAGGCGCCCGGAGGGAAGTACACCGTGCCGCCGACAGGGCACGCCGCGATGGCGGCGTTGATGGCGGAGGTGTCGTCGGCGACGTTGTCCCCGAGGGCGCCGTAGTTCTTGACGTTGGTCCAGAAGAAGTCCCGCCGGACGTACCGCGCGTCGGCCGCGCTCTGGGAGATGGACCCGAAGTCGGCCGCCGTGAGGGTCACGGAGGGGCCCGAGTAGCCGTTGACGGACTGCACGGCCACGGTGGGCAGCCGGGACACCGGCAGGCGCCCGGAGCCGTCCAGAGGGGCCACGCCGTTGTTCGTGCCGACCAGGGCGGCCGGAACGGCCCCGACGTCCGAGGCGTCCAGGACGACGTTGCCGATCTCCCCGTTGACGGAGGTCACGCCCGAGACGGAGCCGCCGGGCAGCAGGGCCTCGGGGACCTTGCCCGTGGAGTCCAGACCGGCGATGCCGTTGGGCTGGTTGACCGCGTCCGGAGAGAGGAACAGCTCGGTGTCGTTGACCGTGATGTGCTTGGGCATCGGATCCCCGTCAGTCGATCCAGTAGGAGAAGTTCCACCCGAGCCACGGCGTGGCAGGGGTGGGGCCGGAGCCCGCGTAGAAGGTGATCACGCCCGTCTCATTGAGCTGGAAGCGCGAGATACCAGGCTGACCCGATGACACGGTGGCCGTGCCGGTGATGTCGTAGGCGTCCTGGGGCTCCAGGCCCGCAGGGACGTTGAAGCTGTAGCCGTTGGCGAAGTTGGCCCCGCTGGTCAGCTCGATCCGGCCGCGCATGAAGACCTGGTTGCCGATCTGCTTGTACTTCGGCCGCCACCCCTCGTCGTTGCCGTTGTACCCCCGGGTGCCGCTCGGGAGGGTCAGGAACGACCACCCCGGGTCCGGAGGGACCAGCGCGATCCATCCGGAGCCCGTGTACCGGTACAGGGCGTTGTTGTCGATCCGCACGCACAGGGAGCCCGTCGGGATGCCGGTCGGCATGCCGCCGGAGCTGGATGCGACGTAGACCAGGGGATCGACCCACTGGGCCGAGTTCGACCCTCCCGCGATGGCCGCGAGGTGCTGGCCGGGCTTGGTCGGCGTGGCGCCGGGGACCGGCTGGTACTGGGTGAGCAGTGAAGGGATCTGGGAGATCGGGATCTTGGTGGTGCCGTCCAGGGTCGCGACCCCGTTGGCCGCCCCCTTCTGGGTCGTCGGGACCGCTCCGACGTCCGTGGAGGCGAGAGTCACCGCACCGGTCTTGCCCGCCACCGAGACGACCGGCGCCGTGGGCGCCTGAGCCGTCGTGAGCTTCCCGTCCGACCCCAGGGTGGCCACGCCGTTCGCGATCCCCAGGGAGGTCGTCTGGACGAAGCCCGAGGGCATCTGGGAGGGGGAGAGCTTCCCCGCCCCGTCCAGGGTCGCGGCGCCGCTGGGAGCCCCCAGGGCAGCCGTCGGCAGGGCCCCGACGTCGGTTGAGGTCAGGACCACGTTGCCGATCTTGCCGTTGACCGAGTCGACCGAGCCCGTGGAGGACGCCGGGAGCTGGTCGTCGGGGACCTTGCCGTCCGGCCCGAGCTGGGCCACTCCGTCGGCTGCGCCGATCTGGGCCGCCGTGATGAAGCTGGCGGTGTCGTTGGCGGTGAGGTGCTTAGGCATCCAGGGACTCCTCGAAGAACTTCTCCGGGTCGACCTCCACATGGCGCCGGACGCCGACGACCTTCGGGGTGGCGAACTTGCCGATGGGGTCCCAGTCCTTCAGCGCCACGTCCTCGGGCTTCTCGCGGGGCTGGTGCAGCTCCCGCGCGAGCTTGCGCGTGCGCTCGGTCTGCCGGAAGAGGGCGGCGGGCTTCGGCATGCCGCCGCGCTGCTCGTCGGACTCCGGCGGGCGCTGGTCCCCCTCCTCCGGGGCCTCGCCACCCTGCTCGGTGCCGTCCACCGGGGTCGCGGGCATGCCCGGCATGGCCACCCCTCCGGCGGGCTGGTTGCTCATCAGGTCCATCTGGGTGGGCGCCAGGGTCGGCGTCGGGACGCCGCCGCTCATGCCCATCTGCGGGGTCTGGATGCCCTGGGTGGCGTCCGGCATCGCGGGCATCATGGCCTGCTGGGCCACCGGCTGGAAGTCGGCCCGCAGGTCGGCCGGGATCGGCAGGCCCGCGTCCTTGAGCGCCTGATAGGTCTTCTTGCGGGTCTCCTGCTCGGCCACCGCGAGGGCCACGGACTCGTCCTGGGTCCGCTCGATCTCGTCCTCGAAGTCGATGCCCGAGGCCATCAGGCGCGTCTTCATGGAGATCGGGACACCGGCCGCGCGCAGGGCCTCGAAGAACTCGCGCTCCGCAGCCTCGTCCGTGAGGGACATGGTCTGCATGGTCAGCTCGGGGACCAGGAGCTTCGGCTGCTCGACGATGCGCTCCTCGCCGGTCTCCTCGTCGATCTCCAGGATCTCTTCCATCTTCACGTAGCGCTTGCCGTTGCGCTCGTCGTAGTCGTAGTGCTCCTGGGCCTCCGCGACGACCAGGGCGCGCTGGTGGAAGTGCCGCTTGATCATGTCCTGATAGGTCGTCAGAAGCTGGGAGACCAGGTCGCGGTTCAGGGCGTCGGCCGCGTACGTCTCTCCAGAAGACGCGCCGGACAGCATCGTCTTGGACAGGCCGAACGCCTGGAGGATGCGGTCCTCCAGCCGCTCGAAGTCGGCCGTCATGTCGGGCATGTTCTCCCGGCCGAAGACCGGCTCCATGTCCACCGCGAAGTTGTGCACGAGCGCCCGGAAGTCGGCCGCGAGAGCGGCGTCCAGGGACTCCATGAACTCCTCCAGGTCGTCCTGGGTCGGAATCCACGGGATCTCCGTGCCGAGGTCCGTGGCGGAGGCTCCGAGCTTCACCAGCACCAGCGGGGTGTACAGGCGGTCCGCCACGGCGTCCTGAGCCGCGTTCAGCATCTCCTCCTGCATGATCGCGCGCATGGCGCGCATGAGCAGCGGGATGCCGCGCTTGGCGAAGGTGTCGCCCTTGAACTTCATCTGGCGCAGCAGGATGTTCGAGACCGGCATCATGTCGTCGGCCCCGGCGTAGCGGGCCAGCTCCGGGTAGACCTTCATGAGCTTCTCGTACTCCCAGGCGGGCTGGCGCCGCTGCATCACCTCCCGGATGGTCTCCGGCAGGCGGATCAGGAAGCGGGGCTCCTTCAGGAACGCGGACCGCTGGACCATGACGTCGTCAGGGTTCAGAAGCTCCTCGTCGTCCCAGATGCCCAGGGACTCGTTGAAGGTCGCGAACGGCCACGCCTCGCCGACGGTCCAGTACTCCCGGCCGACGTCCAGCAGGAACTCGTCGTAGTTCAGGCCGTCCTCGGTGAAGAAGTGGTCCTCGTAGAACTGGGTGATCTGCTCGTCCTTGCACCGCAGCTCCATGCCCAGCAGCGGGTACTTCGTGTAGATGTCGATGCAAGACGCCACCACCGGGTGGGTCTGGTACAGCAGACGGCAGTACATGCGGAGCTGCTTGAGCTGCGCCTCGTCGTCCGTCTCGTACGGGAGGTTGTTCTGCTTCCAGTAGAACAGCGGGTCCCGGGGTCGGCCGGTGGCGAAGGCGGTCGACGAGGGACCTCCCGCGCCCTGCTTGCGCATCGCCACGCGCCGGTTGGCCCGCATCTGCTGGGCCTCCGGCGTCCCATCGGTCTGAGCCGCGCCCCCTCGGGTCATCGACTTCCCCAGTCGGCGGAAGGCCGCCTCCTGGTAGGCGTCCTTGGGGGCGTTCTCAGGCATGTTCGGGCTCCTCGATCAGGATGCTGGCAACGGCTCGCGTGAGGTTGCCGAAACACCGCTTGGCGGTCCACGGCATGTCGCCCTGCTCCTGGAGCATCACCAGCAACTGGACGTTGTTCAGGCAGGTGCCGCAGAGATAGATCATCTCCCCGGGATTCTGCGGCATCGGGACGGGATGGACCACCATCGGCCGGGGGCTGTGAAACTTGGCCCCCTGGCACGCGTGCTCGCTCGTAGGAGTGCCCGGCAGCATCTCCCGGGGAGTGTCCTCGATCAGCGCGAGGACCTCCCCCGGAATCACTCGGCCTCGCCCCTCCGGCCGCGTCGGCCGCCCTCGCCCGCCTGGCGCCGGACCGGCTTCGTGGCCAGTACGCCACGACGCAGCAGTTCCGAGCCCTCGGTGTCGCCCTTCGCGTACTGCACGGAGTCCCCGCGCGCGTGGTCCACGCCCGCGTGGTCCTTGTAGTCCACCTGGACGTACAGGGTGCGCATCTCGCTCATGACCGTCCCTCCCGGACCCGCTCGATCACGGCGTCCTTGTCCTCACCGGCGAACTTGATCGCCAGGTGCCGCATGTAGTTCTCGTAGTCCAGAGCCTTGCCGGACGCGGTCCGCAGCATCGAGCCCTTGGCGAACGGGGGCGCGTCGTCGTCCTCGTCGTCCTCGCCCTCGTCCCCTCCGTCCTCGGGGATCTCAGGAGCGTCCCCAGGGGCTCCCTCAGCGCCTCCCATGGCGTCGGCGGGGTCCACACCTCCCATGGGGTCCCCCATGGCGTCAGGAGCCGCAGGAGGCCCTCCGATCTGACCGGGCATGCCGGGCACCTGCATGGGCATGCCGTCGATCGTCTGCGGGAAGGCCGGGAACTGCGGCTGGACCTGGACGGTGAAGCAGGTGTGGCAGTACTCGCACTCCGTGGAGCGGTCCGAGCGCGCGATGACCTGGCCCGAGCCGCAGAACGGGCAGTGGAAGATCGTGGCGCCGTCGCCGGAGTCGTGGGCGGTCTTGCGCACGGCCGTACGGCGAGTCGAGTCCTGCTGGTACGAGTCCTGGGGCCACGGCATGTCCCGCTGGGGGTGCGGCCGGTTGTTCTTGCACCCCATGCACTCGCCGTCCCCGAACATCACCCGGCCCGGGTCGGCCTTCCCTCCCAGGTGCCCCACGTAGTCGCGGTAGTGCCCGGGGCACATCGGGACGGGGTTGCCGGTGCGGGCAACATCCACCAGGGCGACCTTCACAGGGCCACCTCCTCGAAGAGGTTCGTCAGGGTCCGCAGGGCGGCCGTCTTGGGCGGGGTCTTCGTCTTCGTCTCGTGATCGAAGTGGTAGTGGTCCGGGTGGCCCTCGGCCAGAGGTCCGTGGACCTCGGCGTGCGCCGCGTGGAGGGCCTTGGCCTGCGAGTCGAGCTGCGGGCCCGGCACGCCGTACGGCGGCTCGTCGAAGACCTCCTCCGCCTGGGCGTGCAGCTCCGGATGCGTGTCCTTGTGGTGGTCCAGGATGTGGCCGATGATCCCGTTCTTGTCCATGTGCTCGGTGGAGGAGAGCGGGATGAACTCCTTCTTCTCCCCTTCCGGCTCCGGCTTCTTCATCGTCTCGGCCGTGTGCTTCTCCGGGACCTTGTGACTGGTCCCGCCGATGTGCGTGTGGTCCGGGTCGTTGAAGTTCGGGAACTGGCTCGTGTGCTCCTGGTGGTGGAGCGTCATGAGGTCGTCGGTGTTGCTGTTCTTGATCTGGAAGTGGTCCGGGTCAGCACCGTGGTCGTTCACCAGGTGGCTCTTGATCTTGGAGTGGTTCTCCAGGTCCTGGACCATCTCCGGCGTGTGCACATGGAACTTGCCGATGCCGGGCTCCGAGGAGGGCCCGTAGTTCTGGTGCATCTGCTGGTGGAGCGCCTTGGCGGTCTCCGGGTTGTCCTGGAGGAAGTTGTGGACCACCTGCGGGACCGCGCCCATGTGGGACTTCTTGTCGGCGAGGTGCGCGAGCAGGTGCTCCCCCTGGGGGTGGAACTCCTCGTCGAAGGACGCCTGGTCACCATCCAGGTTGTGGGTGTGGTTGGCCTTCGGCTGGAGGCCGCCGTGGACGCTCTTCTCACCCCACTTCGTGGCATCGTCGGCGTCGTGGAGCTGCTTGTGCTTCTCCACGGCCTCCTCGGGAGTCATGGCGATGATCGAGTCCAGGCCCATGCCAGCAGAACCGGCGTTCGTCCCGGCGTGCGAGAGCATCAGATGCGCGTGCACCTCATGCGGCGACATCTTCTCGGTCTTCTTGAACTGGCCGAACATGTGCTTGTGGTCGTGGTCGACCTCGAAGCCCTGACCCTTGGCCTCCGCCGGGTTCTGGTGCAGCCACTGGTGGTGGTAGTCGAGCGCGTCCTCGTCCCACTCGCCGTTGTTGTCGAACTCCTTGCCACCCACGTCCGACTTGTGGTGGTGGTACAGGTGCGCGGCCAGTTCGGCGCCGTCCTTGTCGTTCGGGTGGAGCTTGGCCTCCGAGGCATGCCCGTACGCGACGCTGTCCGAATCGCCGTCGCGCGCGTACTGGCCCTTCTTCACCGGCGTGCCGAACGCCTGGAGCTTGCCCCAGTCCGGCAGCTTCTCACCGCAGTTGACACAGTCCGAGGAGTTGTAGTTGCCCTTGTGCGACTCGTCGCAATGGGGGCAGTACGCCTCCTTGCGGTACTCGTCCGGCTTTTCGCCGTACTCGTCCTCGTGATCGTCGGTCTCGTGGTCGGCGTAGTCGTCGCAGTGCGAGCAGTAGTCGTGCGGGGAGTTGTCGTCGCCCTTCTCGTGGTCGCCGTGCTCCTCGCAGACGTCACACCACTTGCTGGTCTGGCAGTCCTCGGAGGAGTGGTCCGTGTCCTCATCGCAGTGGTCGCACCACTGCGGTTCCTCCTCGTCCTCCTCGTCCGCTCCGCCCTCACCGAACTCCCGGCCCCTCAGGTACGGGTCGGAGTCGCCACGCCCCTCGGCCTCCTTGAAGCGGGGCTTGCGCTCTCCCTTGGCCACATTGGCCTCGGCCACCTCGCCCTCGTCCGGGAGGTGGTCCAGCCGGGAGCCGTGATAGTCCGAGGGCTTGAACGCCTTGGGGTGCTGCCATCCCGACTTCGTCTTGCCGGGGTTCTGCTCGAACTCGCGCGTGTCGTCGTCGCGGCCGTCCCCGTGCGTGCCCCGGCAGCCGCCATGGGTGATCTCCACCTGGTCAGCCGACAGCGGGATGGCGTTCCAGTGGCCCTTGGGCTCGTCCGCCTGGTTGCGTACGTGGATGCCGTCGTAGCCCGAGGCCCGCAGCGAGTCGCGGAACGCCTCCAGGCCGAACTTGCCGTCGGAGCGGTGGTGGCCCTTGGCGTACTCCAGCAGGGTGTCGGAGCAGCACTTGTTGTACCCGGACGCGTCGTCGTGGTTGCCCTCCCACCGCCCGTCGTCCTGGAGGTGCCCCGAGGCCCGCAGACGGTCGTACGCGTCGTGCGCCATGTGGTTCAGCGAGTTGTACGTGACCGGGTTGGAGATGTGCAGCTTCGCGTGGATGACGCGGTTCCGTCCGGAGTTGTTCTTGCCGGAGAAACTCGCCGCCATGGTGTGGAGCGACGTCCAGTGGGTGCCGACGTGGTTGTTCCAGTCACCACCGCCCCAGTTGCCCCAGAAGCCGTGGTCCTCCTGGAGTTCGGTCGCGTTCTTCGGGGCGCCCTCGTACTCCGCTCCGGTGCCGTGGTACCACTCGTTGACGGCCGGGTGCCGGTCGTCGGCGCGCATCTTCGCGTGGTGGGTGTTCGGCAGGTGCATACGCGGGTCCCGGACCGGACCTCCGGGGTAGTCGTGCCCGTGACCGAGGTCGAACTCCGGCTCCTTGAGGTGCAGCTTCTCGTGGTGGGCCTTGAACTCGGCAGGCGTCATCGACGCCACGTCCTCCTGGGACATGCCGTGATCGTGCACGAGGTGGGAGCCCACCGAGATCTGGGTGGGCGCCCCGTTCGGCTCCGCGTGGTCGTGGCCGTCCAGGGCCTTGGGCAGCCCGTTGGACTCCTTCGAGTGCAGGGCGTCGTGGAAGCTCTGCATCGTCGGCTTGCCCACGTCCGGGCCGGACCAGCTCTTGTACGCCTCCTGGCTGACCTCGGGGTGGTGCTTGACGATGTGCGCGAGGGCCTGGGACTCGGACTCGATGGCCGGGTGCGTGTCGGTCTGGATCTCCGGCTCGTGCCCGTAGTGCGGGTCCTGCTGGAGCGGGTCCGTGGGACCCAGGGCAGCGTGCGTGTGCTCCGCCATGTCGCCGGAGGCGTGCTTGAGGGCATGCTGCTGGAGCAGCTCCTCGTGGCTCTTGCCCTGGTAGTCGGAGAAGCCGGAGAGGACGTCGTCCTCGTTCGAGTGGTGCGTCTGGAGGTGCTGGGTCAGCTCGTCCTTCGCCATGGTCCCGGCGTGCGGGACATGGTCCACATGCAGCGGAGCGTTCTTGGTGGGCGCCACCTGCGGCAGAGTCTGGGTGATCGCACCGTGCGGGTCCGCCCAGTGGTGCTCGTGGCCCGGGTGGCCCTTGTAGGCGTACGCCGACTCGTCGTGCAGCCCGCTGTGCTCCATCTCCGGGTGGAAGGAGTCGGCGATCCCGTGGAACTCCGCGAGGTGGTCCGCGATGGCCTTCTTCTTGGCCTTCTTCGGGCTCATCACGCCGGGCTGGACGGTCGGCACGTGCTGGTGGAGAAGGCTGTCGGCGTGGTCCACATGGTGGGCGTCGTGGAACTTCTCCATGACGTCCTGGGCCTCGGTGTCGGACATCCCGTAGGTGGACGGCACATCGTCCGGGTGGATCCCGTGGCCGCCGAACTCGGGCTGGTCCGTCAGGTGGTTCAGGTGCTTGGTCGGGTTGTTCGGCGTCGCACCCCAGAACGGCTTGCCGACGTCCTTGTGGACGGGTGAGACCTTCGGGCCGCCGTCCCAGTTCTCGTGCTCGTGCTCGTTGACGACCTGACCGCTCTGGTGGGCCTGGTTGTGGAGCAGGTGCACGACATGGGAGGCGTCGGTCGACTCGTACGTCCCGTCGATGGCGTTGGCCATGTGGTCCGGGTCGATGCCGTGGTCCTCCAGCAGGTGCGCGTGGAGAGACCCGTTCGTGAACTTCGAGGGGTGCTTGAGCTGCTCCGGCCCCGCGTGAGAAGGCTCCTCGGCCACCTTCTCCTTCATCGCCACACCCTCGGGGTGCGAGTGGTCGGGGTTCTCCGAGGTGCTGGAGTGCATGTGCTCGTGCTGGCTCTGGAGTTCCTCGGGGTCGTCCCCCGCGAGGTCCAGCTCCCAGCCCGCCACTCCGTGGTGGTCCTGGAGGTGCTGCTTCACCTCCTCATGGCCCAGCGGGTTCTCGATCTCACCCTTCGGCTTCGCGTGAGTGTGGCTCAGCTCGTTGTAGTACTCCGCGTCCGAGTCGTGGTCGGCCTGGTGCTGCTGGATGAGGTTGCTGTGACCGAAGTCCGCGTGGGCCTGAGCGTTCTCGGGCGTCCAGTTGTGCTCCTTGACCATGTGGTCAACGAGCGCGTCGGCAGGCATCTTCTCCGGCGCCGGAGACTCGTGGGCCGTCTTGCGGACGGACTTCTTCTGCTGCTTGATCGCGTCCATGCGCGAGCCCGGGAAGGGGTCGGAGTCCCCCGCCTCCTTGGCCTCACCGCGCTTCTCGGCCTCGTTGTAGTGCTCCGGCTTCATGGGGTCCTTGCCCAGAAGCTCACGGTGCTTGGCGTACTTCTCCCAGATGGAATTCGGCAGGGGCGAGGCCAGCGGGTGGTGGCCCTCGGGGGCCAGCTCACCGTCCCAGAAGTCGAAGGTGGCCCCGGGCTGGGCCGGGGCCTTCTTGACGGCCTTGCCGTTGCCCTGAGCCGGACCCTTGCTCGCTGCCGTCGTCATCTTGTGACTCTCCGCCTGTGCGCATCCCGAGCAGAGCAGGCGTCCGTTCACACGCTGACGGGGAATGTGCGGAGACGCCTTCCCACCGCACTGCTCACACGTCCTGGTCTTCTTGGCCACCTGCCACCTCCACCCCTTCGGCGGAGATCGGGGCGGGAGGACATCAGGAGGTGGTGAAGGCGTCCCTGATCAGTACGGCGGAGGCCAGACGGATGGTCTCCTCCGCCTCGTCGTCGTCCAGGTGCGAGGCGAGGGCCGCGAAGGAGGCCGACGTGCGGATGCGCGAGGCGACCAGCGCCAGGGCCTCTTCGGCGATCTCCTGGAAGGCCGCGAGCTTGCCCGTCTCCGCCATGGCGTTCAGGAGGCCCTGAGAACCGCTCTCGTCGTAGATCTGGCGGGCTGTGACGGTCCCGAGGCCCGAGACCTCCAGGGAGTCGTCCAGAGCGTCCTCCACGGCCCCCTGGCGGCTTCCCAGGGGGAGCAGGTCGTCCGTATGGACCGGAGTGATCTGACCGGCCATGGCGCCGGTCTTCCACTGCACATGGGCGTAGTGCCCGGACACCACGAGGGTGGCCCCCTGGTCGCCGTGGACCAGAGAGCCCTCCCCGAGGCCCGAGTACTCGACCCGGGCGCCGTCGTGGATCACGTATCTCCTACAGGGCGAGAAGGGGCAGCATCCTGGCCGCCGCAGCGGCCTCCCCGGCAACCGCCGCTTCTCCCGCTGCGGCACCGGCTCCGGCTCCGGGTGCCCGCATCAGACCCGGAGCACTGCGCATCAGGTGCGGGAGCAGGCCGGGGTCTCCCCCGCTCCCGCCACCGCCAGGCCCGCCGTCACCGGGACCTCCGGGGTCCTCCTCGCCAGGAGGGACCTGGTTCACCGGCTTGATGTCCGGCGGCGACCACGTCTTGACCTTGTCCGTGGCCGGTCCGTCCGGGGTGCTCCCCCGGTCTCCGAAGAGCAGCGGGGACATGTCCTCCGCGTGCTTGTGGAGGTACTGCTGGTAGACCTGCCGGGCCACCTTGCGGCACCGGTCCTCGGACAGGGTCGGGTTGTACTGCTTGACGTGCCGGGCGATGGCCGCGACGCGGGACGCCTCGGCCGGGGGCAGGTCGTCCGCACCCTGCTGGATGTCGCCTCCGTTCAGTGCCGGGTCCACCGGCGGGGCGCCGATCCCGTCCATACGGTCTCCGGGCGCCATGGTGGGGTCCATGCCGTCGCCCTCGGGCATCTGCCGGGGCTTGGTCGACTCCGCGATGCCCCCGTTCATCCCCGGGACCGGGGAGGGCATCACGGGATCGGCCGACGGTGCCTCAGGCGTCGGAACGTTGGCGTCCGACACCTGCGCCCCGTCCGCTGCTTCCTTGCGGACGGAGCTAGCCCCGAAAGGGGTACCACCCCACTCCAGCGGGTTCTCACCCGACTGGATGCGCTGAGCCAGGGCGGAGAACTTGCTGGCCCACGGCGGGGCGCTGTCCTTGTCGTCGTCGGAGTCGGAGTCGTCGTCCGAGTCGTCGTCCTCGTCGCTGCTGTCGTCGTCGTCATCGCCCCCGTCGTCGGAGTCGCTGTCGTCGTCGTCACCATCGTCGTCGGAGTCGTCCGAGGAGTCGTCGTCCCCGTCGTCCGAGTCGTCGTCGCTGTCCGAGTCGTCCTGGCCGGAGTCCTCGTCGTCGTCCTTCGTGAAGGGGTTGTCGGCCGCCTCCCGCAGGAGGGCGAAGCGGCGGTCGAAGACCTCCATCAGCTCCTCCACCGAGACGCCCGACTGAACCGCCACGGCGGTGATCCGGTCGGACGCGAGGGCGACCCGGTCCCCGTACTCCTCGGAAGACTGGGCCAGCGCCAGGAACTCCCAGGTCCCCTGGGAGGCCGCCTTGGCGATCTCCAGGGCCCTGGTCCGGCGCTCGGCATCAGCGTCGTACGACGCCTCCACCCACAGGTCCGTCATCTTCTCTTCCTCACTTCCCCTGACGCTCGGCCAGCAGACCGGCCTGGACACGCTGGCGGAAGGCCAGGGCGTGCTTGCCCATGACCTGGTTCTGGGTGGACATGTGGCCACCGCCGATCAGGGCGTCCGCCGGGCTGGCCGGGGCCTGGCCGACACCCGGAACGACCGGCGTACCGAAGGGCTCGGCGCCGTTGTAGGGGCTCGGGCCACCGGGAGCCGCCGCGTCCTGCTGGCCGTCCAGCGGGCCGGGACGACCGGGACCGTTGATCGGCGTGGAGCCGTCGGCCGCCGGGGTGGTGTTGGGCGCGGTGGTGCTCAGCTCGATCGAGGTAGCCGCCGTGAGGTAGAGCCCGTTGCTGGGCACCTCGTTCTTGGCCACCACACGGGCCGTCACGCGCTTGTGCTGGGCCGCTCGGGCCGCCAGGGCGGGGAACTTCTCCCCGGCGCTCCTGTGGGCCTCCACGAACGCCTTCTGGTTCTCCGGGTTGTCGGAGATGCCCGCGTACAGGCCCGCCTCGAACTCCTTCGAGCCCGTGGAGACCAGGCGGGTGCCCGGCGTCCAGCGCGAGCCGTAGCCGTAGCCCTTCTTGAAGTCCGCGTTCTCCAGCTCGGCCGCCGTGACGATGAGCGAGGAGACCTTCGCCGTCGTCATCGACGGAGGCACGTCCTTGGGGACCGACTCCACCTTGGCGCGGGCGGCGTCGGCGTAGCCCTCGGAGTACTGCTGGACCGCCGGGGGGACGTGCGAGGAGGCGTCGGCGAAGGAGGGCTGGTTGCCCGCCTGCGCGTCGGCACGGCCCGCAGCAGCCCCACCGGCCGCGTCAGCGCGCGGGGTCGGCGTGGGGTCGCCCGTGTTGGCCGGACCGACCGTCTGGTGAGGGGAGTCTCCCCCGCCGAACATGTCGGCCTTCTTCTTGACCTTGGCCGCCTTGCCCTTGGGCGCGGCCTGGCCGGTGCCGTTGGTGGACCACTCCTCCTGAAACTCGTCGTCCAGGGGGAAGGCCACCTCCGGCGGGAGGCCGGTCGGCTTCGGGTTGTCGTGCGGGTCTACGGTCTGCTGGATCTGGTCGAGACCGCTCGCGGCCTCCTTACGGCCTTTTCCCTGACCACCCGCCTTCCGAGCGGCCTGGCGGGCTCGGAAGTCGTCCATGTTCATGGAGTAGCCGATGGCCGGGGAGAGCGAGCCGTACGACCGGTTCGGAGCGGCCGGGGGGTTGGCGTTGCTCGGGCCCTCGGCGAAGTTCAGGGGCGGCGTGGAGTCCTGCTGCATGCCCTGGGGCGGGTTCCAGCTCAGCTCGTCGTCCGTGCTGTGACCGCCGGGCTTCTCGGGCTGGCCGGGGTTCATGCCGGAGCCGCCCGACATGATCTCCTGGATGACCGGCGCGCGGTTGGAGTCCTCGGTGCCGGAGACGCCCGCGTTGATCGGGTCGACCTCGGGAGCGAAGTTGTCGAACACCTCGGTCGGCAGCGGCGTGGTCTTCGGGTTGTCGTGGGGGTCCACGGTCTGCTGGATCTGGTCCAGGCCCGAGGCCGCCTGCGTCCGCAGGAAGCTGACGTAGTCGACGAAGGTCTTGGCCGCCGCCTCCATCTTGAGGCCGTACGGACCGGCGACCCGGCGGGCCATGCCGTGGGCCTGGATGCCGAACTCCTCGGCATCGGCCTTCACGAAGTCGGGGACGCGGCCGAACCACATGGCGGCTTCGGCGACGATCTTGTTCTGCCACTGCGGGTCCACGCTGGCCACGGTGCCGAGCCAGTCGGTGGCCTCGGTGTGGTGCTCGTGGACACGGACCGGCGTCATGGCCGCCGTGACAGCGGTGTTGGCGAGGTCCAGCTCTCGGTCCTGGGCGGCCTGGGCGGTGATCCCGGCGTCGATCTTCGCGATCTCGTCCAGAAGTCGCGCCTGCTCCGAGAAGCTCTTGGTGCTCCCCAGGGCGCGGACGAGTTCAGCGCGCTTCTGCACGTCTCCTCCTGCGGTGGTCCGGCGGTTTCGGTTGCGGACCTTGCGGTCTTCGGCAGAAGGGTTGGTCCGCACTCTCGTGCGTCCCCGCATCGGCTCCTGAGTCCGAGAACCGGCCCACCCCTGCTGGAGCAGCCACTCCTCGTCGTCCCAGTCGTCCATGCGCCCTCCACCCCTTCCCGGGGAAACTCCCTGGGAGGACAGCAGAACAGGCCCCAGGACACCACACGGCCCCCTCCACGTCGTTCGGAGGGGGCCGCGATCGGTGACAGCGTCATTCTTGACTCAGGAGAAACGATACCGGCTCTGGGTCGGCCCCGTCTGCCCCTGGTAGCGCCCGGTCTTGCTGTAGTCCCGCTCCGGCGGATTGACCGGCTCGAAGACGATCTGGGCGATGGGCATGCCCTCGTGGAGCCTCACGGACCACGGCGCGACGTTGTGGATCTCCAAGGTGACCTGGCCCGAGAAGCCCGGGTCGATGAACCCGGCCGTGATGTGGACCTGGACCCCCAGACGGCCGAGGGAGGACTTGCCCTCCACGCGGGCCGCGTAGTGCGCGGGGAGGGATATCTCCTCGCAGGTGCTACCGAGGATGAACTCCCCTCGCCGCAGGCTGTAGCCGCCCGGGATGGCCCTCCCCCGGGTGTGCTGGTGCCACGCGGGCACCAGGCCGTAGTACTTCATGGACGGGTCGTAGTCGGCCCACTCCTGGGTCTCGATCGTGTGGACGTCGTCACGGGGGACGAGGATGTTCACGGAGAGGGTCAGGTCGTAGGAGACCGGCTGGAGCCGGTCGGGGTCGAAGGGGTGGATCCCGATGTCCTCGGTCTCCACGGCCTTCCGGATCTCGATGTCGTTCAGCAATTTAAATTCACGCTCCTCTGGCGGGATGGGTCAGCGCCTGGCGCGCTGGGCGATCAGGGCGAGGTCGGCCTTGCGGCTCTTCCGCCCCTTCTCGGGCTCCTGGCGCACAGGGAGGGGATTGCCCGGCCACGTCAGCCCCTCACGCGCGTTCGCGTGGAGACCGAAGCAGGGCACCCCCTTGTCGCACTTCACGTCAGAACGTGTGGGATGCGACTCGGAACACAGGGTCAAGTCGGTACACCTCCGGCGGGATCGTGGCCTGTACCTTCTCACGGATACCGCCCGTCTCCACGTACTGGATGGCGAGCAGGATCTTGTCGTCATCGGTCACCACCGAGGCGTCCACCCCCTGTTCGGAGAGGACACGGTCAACGGTTCCGATCAGAGCGCGCATGGGACTGTCGTCCACAGGTGACCTCCTGGGTCGGGAAGGTCGTTCTGACGCTACTCTCAGGATTGTTGGGGCGCAATATCCTTGGAGTGGGTGGCATATGCACCAGGGAGCACGACCGGCGCAGGGGGCGCACAGAACCAGGTTGCTCCAGGGTTGCTTGGTAGTGCACTATGGGTGTGCCCGCCCGCACGGGGGCTTGACAACTGAATTCGCCCCACGACGGTGAAGGGTGATCGGTGCGTAGGCACGGGTTACTTCACCTGTTAAGTGAGTGGTCATTGGTTCGAGTCCAATCGTCGCACCCTAAAAGCGTGCGGCGTAGCTCAGTTGGTAGAGCACTAACGTTCCCCGAGCCGCCTTGATCTCGATCACCCCTCACCGTTGTGGGTCACCACGAAAATGCTGGAGACCGCCCGGTGCGCAGTGCCGGGTTACTTCTATCTGAACAATAGAGGAATGCGGGTTCGAATCCCGTCGGGCGCCTGAGGGCGCCCGTCAGCCAACGGCAGGCCCTACGTCTCCTGGTGCGCCCTGACCTCGGGCGGTCCCCAGCGTCTTCGTGGACGCACACGCATCCTTCCCGGTGCGTAGAGCGGGGTTACTTCACCTGTTTCTGGAACTGGTACCGAAAACCTCGTTCGCCTTGATCTCGGGAGGGACCTGTTCTTCATGGATGGTGCGCAGGCAGCGGTTACTTCAGCGGAACCGGAAGTCGCAGGTTCGAATCCTGCTCTCCAGACGATTGTCGGGAGGTAGCTCAGTTGGAAGAGCGCCGGTCAAATAGTCCCGCAGCCGACCTTGATCTCATCCATGGAATCGACGAGGCCCCTCCCGGCTAACCGCCAGAGAGGGGCCTTTTCATGCCCAAGTTCAACCAGAAGGGTGCCCAGAGCGCCCGCCGGTCGGGTCCGGCCACGCCGATGACCACAACCGGCCGCACCACCACCCATGAGGGCGGCAACGCCTTCATCCGTGATGCCCAGAGCGAGCTGTACCTGCTCGCCGTGACCAACATGGTCGGCGAGGACACCTTCTACGAGAAGGCCCAGGACCGCGACGACCGCTTCGTGCGCCTGGTCCGCCAGGTCGCCGTCACGGACCCGGAGTGGCTGTACCGGTTCCTCGGGTGGCTGCGGAACAAGGCCAACATGCGGTCGGCGTCCGTCGTCGTCGCGGCCGAGGCCATCCACGCCCGCCTGCACCGGCCCGGCACCCTCTCCGAGTTCAGTGTCCTCGTGGGCGACGAGCTGAAGACCTTCGGCAACAAGCACTTCATCCCGCAGGCCATGGCCCGCGCGGACGAGCCGGGCGAGTTCATGGCGTACTGGACCTCGAAGTACGGCAAGAACATCCCCAAGCCGGTCAAGCGCGGCCTGGCCATCGCCGTGGAGAAGCTCTTCAACGAGTACTCCTACGAGAAGTACGGCAAGAGCGGCGAGTGGACGCTGGCCGACCTGCTGGACCTCACCCACCCGGGCCACCAGGCGTCGTGGCAGGCCGACCTGTGGGTCCACGCCCTGAACGAGCGCCACGGGCGGGACGAGCCGGTCCCCGAGTCCCTCACGATGATCCGGCGCCGCAAGCAGATCACCTCCACCCTGACCCAGAAGGGCGCCAAGGCCCTCCTGAGCACCGACGAGGGCCGCGCGGCCCTCCGGGAGGGCGGGATGACCTGGGAGGCGCTCACGGGCGCGTACGGGGCTCTGGACGCCACGTTCTGGGAGTCGCTCATCTTCTCGGGCCAGCTCGGGTACATGGCGATGCTCCGGAACCTCCGGAACTTCGAGCGGGCCGGGATCTCCCGCGAGGCCCGTGCGGCCGTCTGCACGCGCCTGGCGGCCCCGGGCGAGGTGGAGCGGTCCCGCCAGTTCCCCTACCGCTTCCTGAGCGCCTACAAGGCTGTGGAGAGCGACTGGTGGAGCCTGGCCCTGTCGGACGCGCTGGACCACTCGATCGGCAACCTCCCCCGGTTCGAGGGGCGCACGCTGGTCCTGTCGGACACCTCGGGCTCGATGGGCGGCACGGTCTCGGAGAAGTCCTCGGTCACGTACGTGGAGATCGCGGCGCTGTTCGCCGTCGCCCTGTCCCGCGCCGGAGCGGAGGTCGACCTCTACGGTTTCGCCGGAGGGGGCACCTACTTCACCAGTCAGTGGAACCGCAACCACAGCTCCAAGGTCTGCTTCAAGCACGAGGTGCCCCAGGGCGGCTCGGTCCTGAAGACCGTGCAGTCCTTCACCGACCGCATCGGCGAGGTCGGCCACGGCACCGAGCTGGACCGCGCCTTCGCGGAGGCGTACAGCGGCCACGACCGCGTGGTGGTGGTCTCCGACATGCAGAGTTTCGGCTCGTACGCGGGGGACATCACCACCCAGTGCCCCTCGGACGTGAAGCTCTACGGGCTGAACGTCGCCGGGTACCAGGGCGGGGTCATCGACCTCTCGAAGCGCAACCGCTACGAGATCGGCGGCTTCTCGGACCAGGTCTTCCGGGTGATCGGTCTCCTGGAGGCCGGTGACGGCGGCTGGCCGTTCTGACACACTCCCCATGGGGAGCGACACGAAGGCCCCCTCCCATCTCTGGGAGGGGGCCTTCGTGCGTCCGGCTAGCTGCCGTCGTCAGGGGCGTCCGAGCCGGTCTTGGGGTTGGTGGGCAGCGGCGCGGGGCGCAGGGGGTCGCGCTGGGCGGCGCGGGCCTGGGAGTCGGCGTAGCTCTTGTCGAACTCGGCCGCCTTCTTCTCCGCGTCCGCGCTCGGGTCCTTGGCGTGGCTCATGGTGTCCTCCTGGTCGTCTCTGGCGGGAATGGGCACGGCGCCCCGCCTGCCGCAGGGCGCCGTATGGGTTCGCCGGGGCGATCCTACCGGTTGTAGGTCTCGCCCTTCTTTCCCTGCTCGTGCTCGGCGTCGTCCTTGTCGGCCGTCTCCTCGTCCGAGGGCTCGTGGTCCTCGTCCTCGGTCTGGTCGGGGCCGACCTGGTTGTTGCGGGCGAGGTTCTCCAGGCGCTCCTGCTCGGCCTGCACGGCCACCTGGGAGTCGCTGGCGACACCCTGCTCGTCCTGTACCTGCTGGTTGGGCTTGACCTGCTCCGGCTCGCTCATGACGTCCTCCTGGGGCTCAGGGCGCGGACCGCGCCAGATGAAGAGTATGTCCGGGCAGACGCCACGGACGGTCCAGTCGTCGTCCTGGTACGTCCAGTACCGGGCGCCGCACGAACACTCGCTCCGAGGAGTACCCAGGAACGAGAGGTCCTCCCGGACCACCTGGTGCTCCAGCGGGCCCACGTACTTCGGGCACCGCATCGCGTGTCCCCAGGTGCGCCCCTGAGCCGTGCGGATCATCCCGTTGCGGCTCTTCGGGTGCGGGATGAAGCAGTGGCGGCAGTTCCCGTGGGGCCACTGCTCCTGGTAGTCCCGGGCGTCGTAGAGCGGCGAGACGATGCGGTCCCAGATCTTCTGGGCCGTGGCGTGACCCAGCTCCGAGGTGAAGACCAGGGTCTGGAGTTCACCTCGGGCACTGGCCCTGTCCTTGGGACGCGGGACCGTCTCGTCGATGTCCCGGCGGGGATCCTCGATCACACCAGGCTCGCGGTGATGTCGGTCCCCTGGGAGAGGTCCTGGACCTTCCCGGGGACGCCGTAGACCTTGTCGTGCTCCTTGACGGCCCACACGATCGCGTGGAGGGCCCACAGGAACCACCAGTCGTACGTGCGGAAGTCCATCTCCCAGACGTCGGAGAACTTGAAGCCGCCGGGGCCCGTGTAGTCCTCCAGGAACCGGCGGGCGCCCTCCTCGTGCTGGAGTTCACTGCACCAGTCTTCGCGCTCCTCGTCGATCGCCATTTCGAGGTCCGCCGTCAGGCCGGGGTACTGCTCCTCGCGGTAGTCGTCCACGTAGCTGAGGACGACCTTTTTAAATTCATCCTCGTCGTACTTCTTGAGGCCGTCCCGGTTCGAGGTGACCTTCTCCGCCCAGTACGTCGTGTTGATGTGGATCTTGTTGTGGTACCAGCCGTTGCGGAAGAAGCCCATCATGTCGTCGCACGCGTGGAACGAGAAGGACTCGCCGTCGCCCCGGAAGGTCAGGGACCTCGGGGCGACGATGATCTCGAACCAGTACGAGCTGGAGTCGGGCTTCTTGCACATCATGTGCAGGTAGCCCTTCTGCTTCATGAGGACCTTCATCTCATGGCCCTCGATCTCCTGCTCGAACCGGTCGCAGACCGACGTGTCGTAGCAGCCGCAGATCTTGCTCACGCGAAGTCCCCTCGCATGTAGGCCCGGAAGGCGGACAGGACGCCGTTGACGTTGCCCGCGAGCAGCTCGATCAGCGGGTTCCGGTCGTCCAGGTGCGGGTTCATCCCGAGCATCCAGGCCCGGAAGATGTCGTCGGACTCCATCTCGCGGTGGATCTGGTCGGCGGCCCACAGGGCGCCTGCGGGCTTCATGACGGTCGCCCGGAGGGCCTGGGCGATGGGGTAGCCGAAGATGGCCACGTAGTCGCCCTGGGCCGGTCCCGAGCCGTTGCTGGGCACGAGGTCGGAGATCGCCGTCATGACGTTGCGCAGGTGCGAGATCCGGAACTCCGGCGCCTCCACGCTCTCCCAGCGGTTCCGCAGCGTGTGGCCGCCAGGACCCTCGAAGGCGGGGTTGTCCGAGGGGACGAGGTACGCCACCTTGTGGATCACCCAGCCCCGCCGCTCCCCGTCGGAGTAGTCGGTGCGGAAGTTGATCCCCTTCTCCTGGAACAGCTTCTCCTGCATCTTCTCGCCGGACAGACCGTGCAGCTCCTCGTGGGAGAAGTGGGCCTGGGCCGCCATCGAGACCGCATTCTTGATCGCGTCCTCCTGGCGCCACCGGAAGTAGTTCAGGACCTCCGTGCGGTCCGGGATCGTGTAGACCCGGGCGTCGAAGGTGGCGTAGCGGCCTCCGCGCGGGCCGAACGCCTCGTTGAAGGCGGCCGTCGCGATGGACGCCGACACCGAGACCATCTTCTGGACCTGGCCGCCGAACCACGCCTGGGAGCCGGGCTCCAGGTCGGTCAACAGGACCGAGATCTCGTCCGACTGGGTGTAGGCGAAGCGGGCGCCGCCCATCTCCTCGCACAGGACCTTGGCGGCGTGCTGCATGGACGTCATGACGTCCCGGTCGAAGGGTTTCTTCGCCGTCTTCAGGTGGGTGTGGAAGGCCCGGCCGTCCACCCGGACGACGGTGAAGGTGCGGGGCGGCAGGACCGTCCTCGTGGCCTTCTCGTAGGACTTCATGCGGTTGCCGTACTCGTCAGAGCGCTTCACGGGCGGCTCCTTTCTCTGGCGGGAAGGTGTGGCACAGGCACGTACAGCCGTGCTCGGCCCCGTGGGGGTCACAGTCGTCGTGCCGGGTCATCAGGCAGCGGAAGGACGGGGCGTCCTGCCACTGGCCCTCAGGGTCGTTCAGGGCGCGGTCCTCGTCGTCACCGAGCATCGTCGTCCTCCAGGGGTTCGTGGGCGCCGCAGTGGTGCTTGCAGCCGTAGCAGGGGCACCGGCAGTAGTTCGGCACCGTCTCGACACCGGGGCACTCCCCCTCGTCCACGACCTCGTTCAGGCCGATCAGCCCGAGCTTGAGGGCGCGGGCCACGGCGTGGGAGCGGGTGTGGACCCCGAGGATCCTCCGGCAGGCGCTGAGGTGGCTGTAGACGGTCCCCTCGGAGAGGAACATCCGCGAGGCTATCTCCGCGATCGACAGGCCGTTGGCGAGGCCCACAAGGGCCGCACGGCGCTGCCGGGACAAGACAGGTCGGGGCATCAGGTCTCCCAAGGACAGCGGCCCCCGCCCGCGAGGACAGGGGCCGCAGACGGACGGTTCAGCGCGTGCAGGAGCTGAGCTTGCGGTAGTACTCCATCTCCTTGACCGGCGTGCCCTCGTCCTCACCGGCGTGGTCGGAGTACTCGCTGAACGGGACCTCGTACCACTGGTCGTCGTCGGTGGACTCACCGGCCACGTTGTCCAGCTCGACGCAGTACATGGCCGGGAGGCCCTTGCGGTCGACGACCTTCTTGCGCATGGTGCCGTCGCTCACGGTGCGGTAGCTCGTGCACCGGTTCTTCTTGTCGCGGGCGGAGCACTCGCGCTTGGTCTTCGCCACCGTGACGTAGTGCGACTTCTCGGTGACGGCCTTGACGTACTTCACGTCGTCCAGGTCGCCGTTCACCTTGCCTCCGTCCACTCCGCAGCCGACCGCGAGGGCCATGCCGACGACGACGAACGCGCTGATCATGCTCTTACGGGCCATAGGGGCCTCCTAGGTGTCTCTGGCGGGAACAGGAGAAGTCTCTCCAACAATCCTGGGAGTGTCAAGTCCCCGAGGGGTACTCCCCGGCGAGGGCGTGCCACTGTCCCGCGTCCGGCTGCTGCTCGCACCAGCACTTCAGCGGAGTGCAGTGGCCCTCGTCGAAGCGGCACCCGCAGGTCCGGCAGAAGCGCCAGACCTGACGGGACCGCCGGACGGTGCAGGAGGGCGGCGGGGTGGTGCCCCACCACGGGGCATGCTCCCGCCCGCAGACGCAGTTCCAGATCTCCATGACCCAGTCCTTCATCCGGACTCCTCCTCGGGCTCGATGCCCGGGAGGGCCTGAAGCAGCTCCAGAGCGACCTTGCGGGCCCGCTCCTCGGGCATGGAGAGTCCGGACTCCAGGAACCCCTGGACGCGTCCCAGAGCCTCCTGGGCGGCCTTGTCGACGTCCCGCGAGTCCAGGTACTTCGCCTTCTGGAAGAAGTGCGCCGGGTGCTCCTGCTCCTTGTCGCACACCTTGCAGTGGTCGACGAACCTCGTCCCGTCGTGCTTCTGGTAGGCGTAGGCGAAGTGGTGCCGGGCGCCGTTCAGCCGCATGGAGTCGACGAGGTCCTCTTTGGTCTTGAGGGACTTCTCCAGCCGGTCGATCCTCTTGGCGTCCTGGATCGCACGAGCGTTCGCCTTGCTCAGCTCGTCCTCGTAGATCTCCAGGTCTCGCAGGACCTCCACGAGGTCCTCGCGCGCCAGGGCGTACATCCGCCGGGGCCACTCCTCGGAGCGGAAGCGGTCGTCGGAGACGATCTCCCCCGAGATGCTCGGGTGCGGGTACAGCTCCATGAAGAGCCGCACACGGCCCTCCGCGTCCAGCGGGCGATGCGGAACATCCTCGCGAGGATGCTTCTTCTCCTGGCCCTCGGCCTTGCCCTTGACTCCGTCAACCCCGGTCATGGTCTCCCCCGTCCTGCTCGGTCGTGGTGGTGTTGACGGAGTCAACACCGTCGGGCTCCAGGACGATGTGCTTCGACCAGTCGCCCCCGTACAGCTCCTTCAGGGCCTTCTCGGCCTCCTCCACGGAGACCGGCAGGCGGACCGCGTCGAAGGCGTCGGGGTTCTCCGGCTGCTCCTCGTCCTCCTCCCGAGGACTTCCGGGACAGGGCTCACCCGGCCGGTGGGCGAGGACGAACGCGCCCTCGTCGAAGCGGGCGTCCTCGGTCAGGGCCTTGTACAGCACGGGGTCGGCGAGGACCTCGGCCGTCGTCCTCCAGGCCGCGATGAGCGGCTCCAGGACCTCCAGGTAGACCTTCGGGTCCACCCCCACGGCCGGGTCGGTGCGGCGGTCGATCTCGTCGAGGGAGTCGCTCAGCTCCCCGAAGAAGTCCTTCTGGTCATCCTCGGGAAGATGCTTCAGCCAGGGGAAAGCGGTGCTCTCGGTCATGCGGCCTCCTAGGGGTTCTTGCAGCGCGGCGGGATCACGATGTCGGTCGGGTCACACGGCTTCGCGGTGTTGACTACGTCAACACCAGGCGCCTCGGGTTCGGGCGCGGGCCCTGGCATGAGACCCCAGGCAAGACACGTCACTGTCCAGATCAGGCATACGCAGATCGCGAGGACGTTGCCGAGAATGCGGGGCTGCCGCCTGCGGAGTCGCAGGTGGGGCTCGTACGTCATGGTGCCGTGTGCTCCTCTTGACGTGGTCAATGTTACTCCAACGATTGTTGGAGAGTCAAGGTACAACAGGAAGGCCCCCTGAGACGAATCTCAGGGGGCCTTCAGGAGTAGCGCGGATCAGATTTGAACTGATGACCTCTGGGTTATGAGCCCAGCGAGCTACCGAGCTGCTCCACCGCGCGACCTCCTACGGTACCTACTTCGGGGCCTTGAAGTCATGCTGGTATCCCTGACCGCCGCACTCGGTGCAGAAGGTGTGCCCACCCTCCTCGGGGAGCATCTCGACGTGGCGCTCCTCCGGGTGCCCGCACTCCTCCTCGGCGCATCCGGGATACGGCTGGCACTCCAGGCCGTTGTGCCACGAGGGCACCTCGTCCATGTGCCAGGTCATCCCACAGGCGCACCGGCGACGGGCCGAGGCACCCACCAGAGGCGCCAGGGGCCAGACGCCCGTCCTCTGGGCCAGGTCGACGGCCTCGCGGTGCTTGCGCTCCTTGCGGACCGCTTCCCGGGCGTCCCGGAGCATCTCCCGCTCCCACTGCTCGTCCGGCGTGATGCCGACACCGAACAGCAGGTTCATCAGGTCCATCGGCTCGGAGTACGAGCAGCCCTGGTTGTCCCTCTTGAGCTGGGTGTGGGTCCGGCGCATGGCGTCCATGAGCTTCTCCACGACCCGGGTGAGCGCCTTCTCGGTGTCCTCCAGGCCGCGCACGATCATCTCGTAGCCGTCCTCCAGGCCCTGCTTGGACCTGCGCTCGGCCTCCAGGGCGCGGTCCAACTGCTCGGCCCGCAGCTCCGCCATGTACGCCTTGGACTGGGCCACCTTGAAGGGCTGGACCTCGTCGTAGGCGTGGACGCCGTCCTCCTTCTGCGGGTAGCGCCGCACATGGATGGCATAGACGTAGTCCGAGCCGATCAGCTCGCGCAGCTTGCTCAGGGCCTCGTCGCGGCTGTGCGCGACGTCGACCATGTTCGAGTAGTGGCCGCCCTCTTCGATGGGGTTCCACTGCACGTACTCGAAGTGCAGGTACTCGTTCTCGGCCAGCGGGGGCAGAGGCGGCTCGGGCGCCACCTCCAGCGACCGCAGATGCGCGAACAGCTCGTCCAGGGTCTGGAACTTCTTCTTCTCGTCGGACATAGGCCCTCCCGGGTGTCGTCTCTGGCGGAGACGCCATCCTCTCCAACAATCCTTGGAGAGTCAAGCCCTATCCCGAACTTAAAAAGACCTCACCCCCTCGGGGCCGGGCGAGGCTGAGGGGGTGAGGTCTTAGGCGGCTCACTCTACATGGAGCGGGCCAGCCTGATCAGATCGACGAGTATCCAGCAGAACAGGCCGAAGGCCACGAGGTTCGCCCATCCCGCGAAGCGGGGAGCGGCTCCGTCCGCCGTCCGCCAGCCCCATCCGAGGAAGGCGGCGATCAGGAACAGGACTGCTCCGAGCACGAGGAGGATGAGGTAGACGGTTTCCATACACCGTCTTTACCCCATCAGGACTACTCCGTCACCTGGGTTCGCACAACGATCCCCTTCGACTCCAGGATCAGACGCACGTCCTCCTGGCCCAGGTTGAGGTTCTGGGCGAAGATCTCCAGGTTGGGCGCGGGCGACAGGCGCCACGCCTTGGCGATCTCGTCGTTGATCTGGTTCTCGATGGCCTCGCGCTGCACCCGCAGGCGGGCGATGGCGTTCATCCGGTCGGTGTACGGGTTCATCGCTCCCGGTGCCCCTTCTCGTTGTAGTTCTCGTCCTCCAGGTGTGCGGAGGTGACGTCGCGGATCACGGTGTAGAGCGCGGCGGCCTTACCCATCCGCCACCACTTCAGCGGCAGGTGGAAGACCTTGGGCTCCTCGATCTCGTTGATCATCCGCTGGTTCTCCCGGGCCTGCCCGGCGTCGTACATCCGCAGGAAGTGCTCGGCCTCCTCGCGGCTGAGCGCATGGCACAGCATGAGGGCCACGACGATCTGCTCCCGCCGGTCGGGCATGCGGTCATCCTTCACGCGTCACCTTCCGGGGGCTGCGCATCTTGACCGCGATCCGGCGCCACATGACGGTCTTCAGGTTGACCGTGAAGGACGCGTGGCGCATCCCGTCGTTCCACGCCCGGCGGGAGAACGGGCGCCACACGGGGAACGGGTTCTCGTCGAAGCCCTTGACCATCGCGTCCAGCAGGACGTCCCCGAGGTCGGCCCGGTGATCGTTCAGAACGGCGCACGCCTCGGGGTTGCTCCTCCCCTGGGCCTTGAGCGCCTCGGAGATCACCTCCCAGGGCTTGGGGTTCTTCGTCACGGGCTCTCCTCGATGGTGCTGCTGGCGGACAGGGAGGGCGGCAGGGACAGGCTCGTGCTCTCCTCCGGCGTGGGGCTCTCGCTGCTCGGGATGGGCGTCGGCGTGACGCTGGGGGACGGGGGCGGCGCAGGGGTGTGGCTCGGCCGGGGAGGCGCGCTGGTCCGGGTCGGCTCGGGCTGCTCCTCGGGCTCCGTCTCCTCCACGGTCGGGGTGGGGCTCACCACCACGATGGACCGCTCGGGAACGGGCGCGTACGTCTCCGGCGCCATGACCGCCTTGACGGGCTCAGGCGCCCTCCTGGTGGCCTCGGGGCTCGGGGAAGGACTCTCGGGCTCCTCGGGGCTCTCCACGACGCGCACAGGGGCGCTGGAGGGCTTGGCGTCGGCCTGCGGCTCCCCGCCGCCCCAGCCGTGCACCACCATGCCGTAGACGCCGGTGCCCATCACGAGGGCAGCGGCTCCCATGCCGATCAGGACCTTGTCCCCTGTGGCCATGCGGCGAGGAGGCGCCTTGGGGGCGCGGCGCTGCGGCTTGCCGTGGATCTGGTCGTACAGCGGGGTGTCGTCCGCGACCGGCGCGGGCGCCGTGAGGATCGGGTCACCGAGCAGGTGCACCGGCACCGTCTCCACCCGCACGCTCCTGGTCTGCGGCAGGACGACCCTGACCGGCGAGACGAGCTTGACCTCGGGGAAGGGGTCGGCGACCGGCAGCTCCTGGGTCACGGTGGCGTCGGGGTTGCGCGCCACCCCCTCGGGGAGCGGCACCTCTTGCGTGTCTTCGTTCATGCGGTCCTCCAGGGAGAAGGGCCCGGATCGCTCCAGGCCCTCCGGTGCGTGCGGCGGGATCTCGGTCAGGCGTTCAGGAAGGCGAGGAACTTCTCCGCGTACTGCACGATCTCGTCGGCGTCCGGCCGCTGGTGGGCGAAGGGCCCGTACGGCGCGGTCACCACGGTCACGGCGAGGGTCAGGGCGGTGTGCCGGTTCTGGCGCTCCTGGTAGGACTCGCCCACCACGCCGGATGCCTCCAGCTCGGCCTCCAGGTCCTCGGCGCCGGTGCAGTCCTCGAAGGAGTGGCCGCTCTTCCCGCAGAAGTCGCACGGGACCGGCTCCTCCAGGGAGGCGTCCAGGTCCTCCTGGACCTGCTGCTTCTGGGCCTGCATGGCCTCGAACGCCTCCTGGGTCTTGCGGCGGTCGTCCTCGGTCATCGGGACCTCGGTGTGGTCGTCCACGCTCACTCCTCTTCTGCGGATCGGATCATGCGGTTGATGCGGAGGATCTCGGCCTGGCGCCGGAGGACCTTGCTGTGGGCCACCCCGGCGGCCGTGAAGAGCCCGGCCGCGAGGACACCGAAGGCCACGGCTCCCAGGACTCCGGCGTCCGTCGGGGAGAAGGCCAGCCCCAGGAAGACGAACATGGCCCCGAGGGACGACAGCGCCTTGGCGGAGAGGGCCGCCAGGTCCGGGTGGCCCTCACGCATGTCCAGGATCCGGAAGCCGAAGTACTGGGACACGAAGGCGAGGACGACGGCCAGGGTGCCGGTCACGGCGCTCAGCACGGTCTCGAAGGTGCTCATGCGCCCACCGCCTGCGGGACGGCCCTGGCGCTCAGGGAGGACTTGATCTTCTTCAGGGCCCGGCGGATGCCCCCGCCTCCCCCGCTCCTCCACCACAGGTACAGGGCCACGGCGAAGGCCGTTCCGGAGAGGTACGCGACGGGCGAGTGGGCGATCACCCCTCCCAGGGTGAACTGGCCCTGCCCGAGGGACATCACGGCGTACAGGACGCGGTCCGGGCTCTCCCCCACCCGCACGAAGCTCCTGCCGAAGAGGATCCCGATCATGAGGGTCAGCATCCCTGACGAGGTCAGGGAGACGTTCAGGATCATCACGAGTTCATTGCTGTCCATCGTTCCTCCGGTGGAGTCGGGGGAGGATCCGGCACGGACCCTCCCTGCTGACAAGTATCAGCAGCGCGGCGCTCACAATGTGAGCGGTGAACATCGCGCTGGCCATGTAGACGTTGTGGTTCAGGATGCCGGAGCAGGCGAGGAGCACCGAGCCCATCGCCGTCCCGACGAGGAGGGCGTCCGTCTCCATGATCTTGAGCGCCTTCAGGGTCAGGCACACGGTCATGAAGACCACGGCCATCACCTGCATGGTTGACGACGCAAGCTCGATGGTCATGGTGCCCTCCTGGGACCGTGGTCTCTGGCGGGCCACCACGCTACCCCAAGAATCCTTGGAGGGATAGCAGACGGGCCTCATGACCAGGGTCTCAGGCGGTCAGCCCGCGTTCCCGCTCCTCATGGAGACCTTCCTCGATCCGGTCGAACCAGTCGTCGCTCACCTGCTGGAAGCAGTCGGCCCACATGAGGTCGATCTCGTCCAGCCGCAGCGGGGGCTTGGCGCCGTTGGCGAGGAACACCTTGGTCTCGACGGCGAAGATGCCCAGCAGCGGCTCCCAGAGCATGGACACCTCGTCCAGGAGCATGTCGCCGAAGACGCGGGCGTTGCGGTCGGCCAGGCGGGCGACCAGCTCGTGGTCGGGCTCGTCGTAGCCGCACTGGGAGAGCAGGAAGTCGTGCCACTCCTGGATCATCGCGGTCATCTCGAAGGAGACCTTGGACTCGGGGCGGAACGTGGTGTAACCGGCAGGTATCAGGCTCATGCGTCCTCCAGGGGAGTCGGTGCCGTTCTGGCGTAGATCACTCTACTACAGGAATTCCTGGGGCGCTACAGCAAAGCGCCCCGAGCCGCTGATGGGCCCGGGGCGCTCGGGGAAGGTCAGGCGCCGTTCCACCGGTCGGGGATGTAATCGGCCTGGACGACCGTCACCTCCGGCTCGGACTCCTCACCGATGCAGGGCGAGTTCTGCTCGTCCTGGGTGGGCTGCTCCAGCTTCTCGGAGCTGGGGTCACCCCTCATCGCTCGCCCTCCTTCGGCTTGCCGGGCGGGATACGAACGGGCAGGTCATCGCCCTCTCCCCCTCCTCCGCCGCCATTCGCTACAACTAAGGTCATTCGACTCATCCTCCTTGCATTCCAAGGCGAAAAGGCGAAGTGCGCCAAGGGGCGAACACCCCGATTTTCGCGATCAAGCCTTCGATCCGAAGGTTGGGGTCAGTAGCGTCCGTAGTACGCCCTCGGCGACCCCGCCGTGAGGTGGCGGATCTGGTGGTAGCCGACCTTCTTGCCGGTCCCGGGAGCGTCGAGGATCCAGCCGTGGCCGTCCCAGAAGCCCGCGTAGAAGCCCGCGTGGTAGATCCCGCCGGACGACTTGCCGATGAAGACCAGGTCGCCCGGCTTGCGATCACTGGGACTGACCTTCTTCGAGCGGTTGTACTGGTCCTGGGCCACGCGCGGGACGCTCTTGCCGACCTTCGAGTACGAGTACTTGACCAGGCCGGAGCAGTCGAAGGAGTTCGGGCCCGTCGCACCCCACTTGTAGGGGTCGCCGATCTGGGCCTTGGCCACGCTGAGGGCCTTCTGCGCCGTCGTGGCGGCGTGCGCCTCGGGGGCGAGGGCCACGGTGCCTCCGAAGCCCACCAGGGCCGCGAGGGAGAAGCTCAGGGTCTTGTGCTGCATGGGGATCTCCTGACGTCGTGTCGCGGTACGGGAGCCGGTAGTACAGCACCGGCTCCCGGCTGATCGTGCGTGCTGGAGCGTGTTTGTGAGCTTTCGCTCACCGGCGGGATCTCAGACGAACAGGACGAACAGGACTATGAGCAGGGCCGCGAACGGCGCGGCTATGAGCAGGTCGACCCAGCTCGGGTGGAGTGGGGCGCGCTTGCGTACGTGGCTCATGGTCATTGGCCCGTCCTCAGGAAGATCTCCAGCCGCTTGGCGTACTGGACCGTACGCTCGTCGATCCGGTTGTAGTCGCCCCTCAGGGCGATGGTCGTGGCGGCCATGAGGGCGTCCCTGCGGACCTCGTAGGGGCTCGGGGCTCCCGGAGTGCCCACAGCCGCTCCCGAGCCCTCCACGGGGCGCGTAGGCCCTGCGGAGGACGACATGACGGATGCCGACATGAAGACCGCCTCGGGGATCTCGTCCTCGTAGTGGTTCATGGGATCGCCCCCTAGGCGCTTCGGTCACCGTGCAGGCGGACGGAGATCCAGTCCCGCACGTCGTGGTAGATGCCGTAGACCCAGAAGACACAGCCGATGATCACCATCGCCGGGAAGCCGACGAGGATCAGCGGGATGTCCTTGAGGGTGATGGGCTCGGACGTCTCGCTCGTCAGACGGCTCATTCGCTCGGCCTCCCGCCGTCCCTGAGGGCATCGGCCACCTGGGCCATGCCGTAGCGGATGGACTCGCCGGGCGTGGCGATCGAGGACAGGTGCTGGAGCTGACGCCCGATCTCCAGGAGGGACGCCGCCTTGGCCAGCTCGATCTGGATCTCGGCGGCGGCCAGGTGCTCCTGGGCCGAGGCCCTGGCGGGGAGCTTGTCCAGACCGCCCTTGAGGTTGTCCGCCGCCGCGTTCAGGGCGTGCATGGCCATCTCGGCCGGGGTCAGTCCCTTAGGCATACTCACCCGCCAGGTCCTTCTTGGCACT
>JACCDR011869666.1_pt1 | contig 35641 bp, 29 predicted proteins | sample 7446431 | NCBI WGS metagenome assembly JACCDR01 (sample SAMN15323443, study PRJNA562643) | freshwater metagenome | isolation source: river surface water | place: USA:Blue River Watershed | collected 2017-08-17 | reverse complement strand
CTTAGAAATATTAGTGAGGTGAGTGGTGGGAGGTTGGATGTATTTTATTACCAAAATGATTTCATTGAATTGAATGAAGTTTTGAGTAAAACTAACTTTGTAGCATTAAAAAAGATAGCTAAAATAACTGATGGTTCTCATCTATCACCACCCAACGATAATACTCAACCCAAGAGTTATGTCACAGTGAGAGATATTAATTCTTTTGATGAGATTGACTTCGAGAATTGTTCACGCATAAGTCAAGTTGATTTTGAAACATTGGTTAAGATAGGTTGCAAACCAATTAAAAACGACATATTATTTTCAAAAGACGGAACAATTGGTAAAGTTCATGTTGTAAAAGAGGATTCTGATTTTGTAGTTTTATCGTCTTTGGCTATTATCACTCCTCAATTAAATTTGATACTTCCTGATTATCTTGGAATTGTTCTAAAAGCAAACTTTACAATACAGTTAATAAAACGCTTGATGGGAGGAACAGCTATTCAAAGAATTATTTTGGCGAATCTTAAAGAATTGAATATTCCTCTCCCCTCTCTCGAAATCCAAGAAAAAATAGTATCAGAAATTACAGCAAGACGAGAGCAAGCCAAACGCCTGCAAACCGAAGCCAAAGAAGTGCTTGAAAATGCTAAAGTAGAAGTTGAACGAATGATACTGGAAGGAGGTAGTGATGATTGAGATTCGTGTACAAATTATGGCTTATAAATGCTGGCATACATTCTAAAATTAAACAAAAAGTAGGAATGAGTCCATTGGAATATGGCAAGCATAATTCCTTTTAAATCCATTTTATTTAAACTTATTTATTTTTTTTATAACAATATTAATACAGTGCGAGTTTTAGATAACACAAGAGTAGTAACGGCGAAAGCAAGCAACGTATATTTGTACTTCATTAACCATTTATATAACATTTATAAGAAAAGCGGTATAAACCGCTTTTCTTTTCTGTACGACAATGAAGTATTGGAGACTAAAAACAAGCTTGTTTATCAACTACTTTCTTTTTGCCATGCTGCTCAATAGTGTGGGGACGGTCATTTTACAAGTACAATCTTCATTTGGCGTGTTGGCCTCGGAGGCAGGTATTTTAGAAGCCTTCAAAGATTTAAGCATTGCTATTACCTCATTTTTTATTGCTTCTTCTATTCATCGACTGGGTTACAAAAATGCCATGCTACTAGCCTTGGGATTTGTAACCCTTGCTTGTTTGGCTATGCCTTTGTTGCATACCTTCTGGATGACCAAGGTGCTTTTTGCTACAACAGGCATTTCTTTTGCCTTGATTAAGGTGTCGGTCTATGCCACGATTGGCATGGTGACAACCGACGAAGCCGAGCATATCAGCGTCATGAATTTCATCGAATCGTTTTTCATGATAGGCATTCTCACGGGTTATTTTATTTTCAGTTATTTTATCGACGATAGCGGTCGAGCGTCGTTGGCTTGGACGCAAGTGTATTATTTTCTTGCCTTTTTGGCAAGTGTTGCGTTCTTGCTTTTGTGGAGTACACCTTTGGCACATACGGCCCAAACCAGTACAGAAAATACCCAAAGTTCTTTTGCCGAAATGTTTCGTCTGGCTATTGTGCCTATCGTATTGGTCTTTGTAGCGAGTGCCTTTATTTATGTACTCATCGAACAAAGCATCATGAGTTGGCTGCCCACCTTCAACAGCCAAGTGTTGCGTTTGCCTGCTACTTTGAGCGTACAAATGGCCAGTATCTTGGCGGCTTCTACCGCTCTAGGGCGTTTTATTGCTGGGATTTTACTCCGAAAACTTCCGTGGATTTATGTGCTAGTTGGCTGTATTGTATTGGCTGCTGGGCTAGTGCTGGTAGCATTGCCTCTGGCACAAAACAGCAGTGCCGTAGCCATCACGGGTTGGCGTAATGCGCCACTGGTCGCTTTTGTTTTTCCTTTGATAGGCTTGCTTATTGCCCCCATTTATCCTGCCATTAATTCAACCATTCTGAGTGCCTTACCGAAAGCCCAACACGGCATGATGTCGGGATTAATTGTTATTTTTTCGGCACTTGGAGGTACAACAGGCTCTTTGATAACAGGTAATATTTTTGAACATTTTGGCGGACAGACAGCGTTTTATTTTTCATTACTTCCGATGGGAATTTTGATTATTTTATTGTTGAAATTTTATAAACTACAACAAAAACATCATTAAAATACCCAAAGGTAAAATCTTATTTCGCTATTCCTTGGCAATGGTTTAGGCACTTTGTTTGATAGACTGGGTACCATTTTTAGTTTTGAAAATCAAAGCACTCATGCACCATTGACAATTCACAAACTTGCATTAAGACTTAACGCAACCCTACCTTAAAGCACTTTGTACATTTATCCATTAACCATTTTTACCTTAATCTAATGAAGCCCCTATTTTTTGACATGACAGCCCTTGGCGTGTTATTTGAAGACGTACAACAAAGTGGCATTTTCGCTGATTCAAAAACCTTCAATGACTGTATTCCTTTGGCAGCAGCATCGGAGATTCTCGATGCCTATCAAGCAACTAAAAATCAGCCAACTTTTGATTTGGCGACGTTCGTAACGACTTATTTCCAAATACCAACCACACATATAAACGCTTATCACAGCGATACAACCAAGCCCATCGAGCAACATATTGATGGGCTTTGGGACGTACTCACCAGAGAGGCCGAGCCGTCTGTTGGTTCTTTGATAGGACTACCACAGCCCTACATTGTGCCTGGCGGTCGGTTTCAAGAAATTTATTACTGGGATTCTTATTTTACGATGCTTGGGCTGCAAGTAAGTCAACGCCAAGATTTAATCAAGGCTATGGTCGATAACTTTGCACACCTCATCGACACGCTAGGGCATATTCCTAATGGCAACCGAAGTTATTATGTGAGTCGCTCGCAACCGCCTTTTTTTGCGTTGATGGTAGCACTATTAGGGGCATCAACGCTTGATACGTACTTGCCTTTTATAGAAAAAGAATACAACTTTTGGATGGATGGTGAAACCCATCTATCAAGTGCTGTCGATAGTGTGGCAAGAGTGGTACGCCTAGCCGACGGTACCGTATTGAATCGCTATTGGGATGCCCTCGACACGCCTCGCCCAGAAGCATTCAAAGAAGACGTAGAGGTAGCCCAACACGCTACACAACAACCAACTACTGAAACATATCGCCACCTGAGAGCTGCCGCCGAGTCGGGATGGGATTTTAGCAGTCGCTGGCTCGCCGATGGGCAGCATCTTTCAAGCATTGTGACTACCCAAATTTTGCCCATAGACCTCAATTGCTTGCTGTATTACATAGAAAAAATATTGGCTAAAACCTACCAAAACGCCGCATCATCAAAAGCTAGTTTTTACTATAAAAAAGCAGAACAACGCCAAAAAGCCATACAAGCTACCTTTTGGGATGCTGCCACAGGCTTCTTTTTTGATTACAACTTTCATCAACAACAACACACCGCTTGCTATTCGTTGGCGGCTTGCTTTCCTTTGTTTGTGGGTATAGCCACGCCTACACAAGCCGAAAATATAGCCAAACTACTGGAAACCAAATTTTTACAAGCAGGTGGCTTACTTACTACACTGCACCATACAGGCCAACAATGGGATGCCCCCAATGGCTGGGCACCGCTTCATTGGATTGCCTATCAGGGTTTATGTCGGTACGGACACACCGCATTGGCAAAAAAAATCAAAACAGCATGGCTAGAAACCTGTCAAAAAGTATATCAAAATACAGGAAAAATGACAGAAAAATACAACGTTGCCAATCCTGATTTACTAGGCGGCGGCGGCGAATACCCCAACCAAGACGGCTTCGGCTGGTCGAATGGCGTGTTCCTTGCTCTAATTCAATCAAACAAAGATTTAAGCTTATTTTAAGACATTTTTAAGGAAAAACTTATCGTTTTTTTTTGCTTCTTTCTAGGGAAAATAGCTAATTGCAAGCTGTTTAAACCATACAAAAGTCAAATGAAAAAACTATTCTTTTTGAGTTGTTGCTTGGTGCTTAGTCTTAGCACTTTTGCACAAAAGAAAAAAAATGCGTCTAAAAAAGCACCTAGCAAAGCGGTAGCTGTAGATTCCACTAATTTATTAAACAAAAACATCATTAAGCCTGGTATTCAGCAAGTTGAAGATTTCGTAGAGGGCAGTTTACAAGCCAAAGACCTCACCGCCAGTCAAGACGGACAAAAACGTTTTTATGATGCCTACAAAATATTGCTACACGAAGGCGAAGAACTCATGCTTGAGCATAACTCTAGTGCTTTTAGAGTGATGCTTGGATTTAAGCACCCCAACAAGCAAAAACAAACCGAATTTAGCTATGATGCCAATCCTTTTAGTGGTAATAGTAGCAACAAATTCCATTTTACAGCACCTAGCACTGGCGTTTATACCTTGCTGGCAACGTCGATGGATGCCGGGCAAATTGGTAAATATAGCCTCAAAAAAACCGTCTATGCTCCCAATGTAATGGAGGCACAAGTGGATGCAGCGTTGGCTCAAAATTTTAAAGCTTTACTCACATCTAAAAAAGATGGCTTTAAAAGTATTTTAGGGGAAAAAATCAAGAAAGACAAAAAAGATAAAGCCCTTGATAAAGCGGTTGGTCAAGAAAGATACAACGCTAAAGCCGAATTGATTACGGGAAAAACGGGATTGATATTGGTAGAAAATGGTGGAACTGCCAATTACAAATCTATTGTATTTGAATCAGAGCAAGAAGCAGAAGCCCAAGGATATTTTGAAAATCTCAAAAAGCAATTGCAAATTCTTACCCGCAATTGGCTCGAACAACCCGGCAACGATAAGCTATTTAGTGCCTCCACCGACCAAGATATTGTGAGTCTAACACTCAGTTCGGTAGAAGATAAAAAGAAGAAAAAAAGCACTTGGCAAGTAATTTTTACCTTAAACTAAACTGTACCCCTCACCTACTGCACTGGTTTGTGAGGGTTTATTTTGTGCGATGCCATTTTAATTTATTAACAAAAGGTAATTTTTTATAAATATATAGAGGTGTTGGTAAAATTATGACCAAAATTCGTTAAAGCTTTACCCTGAATCATCTTATGATTTCAAAGAAATCTTTATCTTTACACTTAGAAAATGCTTTTAGGAAATATTATACATTATTAAACTTCTGGGTATAGCCAACGCTATGCTCCCTTCTTTCAAAATGCCCTAAGTCAGTTGCTCCGTATTGTCGCTTCATTGCCGACGGTGATATTCCTTTGCATTTTATTTAGCATTATTTTTTTTACTAATCATAATTCAACAAAAAAGCCCGACACCATTGGCATCGAGCTTTCTGAATTATAATCCTTACTTTGTTTATCTTTAATATTTTACCTGTAAAAAAATATATATAAAATAAAATATTGTCTCTTTCGGTTTTGTCTAAGATTTAGACAAGGTTGGTCTGTATTTTCATGCAATATAGCAAAATTGTGTGAAATACAAGAACCTATTTGATAAAAAACTGAGCCTTTTTATGAAGCTTATTTTTGCAGTATATTTTCTAAGCTTAGATATTAAAAAATGCACTTACATAAATGTTTGCAAAATGTATGCCAAATTGTACTTTTCATACGCAAATAAATGCAATAAAAACATCTAAGACAAGAAAAAAGTGTGATTTTACCATTAAAAACTTGAGTTTTTTAGTAAGTCTGGTCTTCTTTCTTTTGTTCGTGCCAAAGATTGCTCAAAACGCCACTCTGTAATTTTTGACTCATGCCCCGACAATAAGATTTCGGGGACTTTAGCTCCTTCAAAATCGGCTGGACGAGTATAAACAGGTGGTGCTAAAAGATTGTCTTGAAAAGAATCAGTCAGGGCAGAGGTTTCGTCGTTGAGTACGCCCGGCACCAGCCGAATGATGGCATCGGCACATACCGCCGCCGCAAGTTCTCCTCCAGAAAGCACAAAATCGCCAATAGAAATTTCTTTGGTGACAAACAAATCTCTCACCCGTTGGTCAACACCTTTGTAATGCCCACACAAAAAAATAAGGTTTCCTGCTAACGACAAATCATTGGCTGTTCGTTGGTTGAACGTTTCGCCATCGGGAGTCATATAAATTACCTCATCGTAGTGGCGTTCGCTTTGCAATTGTCTGATACAACGAGCAATCGGCTCGATGGTCATGACCATCCCAGCCCCTCCGCCAAAGGCATAGTCGTCAACTTGGCGGTGTTTATTGAGCGAATAATCTCTCAAATCATGCAAAACAACCGTTACGTGCCCAGCATCAATGCCTCGCTTCATGATTGAATGAGCAAAAAAGCCTTCTATAAGCTTCGGTACAACCGAAATAATATCAATACGCATAGCTTCTAGTCATTTAGATACACATCCAACAAACCATCAGGGAGGTTTACCGTAATTGTTTGGGCTTCTTTGTCGGCTTCCAACACAATAGAATCTTCGATTGGAATAAGCACTTCTTTTCCTTGGTAGTCCATAACCAACAAGTCTTGCACTTGCATGGTATAAACAGTACGCACTTTACCGAGTTGTCCTAGCTTTTCGTCAATCACCTGAAAACCAACAATTTCATGGTAATAAAATTGGTCTCCGTCGAGTTCTGGTAAAACATCCAAAGGCAAATATGCTTGTAAATTGACCAAAGGCTCGGCTTGTTCGTAGGTTTCAATATCTTCAAACTTGACGATAGCCTTGTTGCCTCTCAACTGGAACGAGTCCATAAAGAAAGGCACTAATTCGCCGTTGACATCCAAAAATACACTATCCATTTCTTCGTACTCTTCCGGAAAATCAACATCTATCCAAAGAATCACTTCTCCTTTTACGCCATGCGTTTTGGTAATTTTACCGAGTTCAAAACAATCGTCTTTTGTCATGATTGCACTAAATTAAAATCTTTGTCGGGAATATTGTACAACGTTAGTCTTGTACGAAAGTAATTGAAAATCAAGTAGTTTTCAAAGCACTACAAATAAAAAATGATACAAACCTATCAACACAGATTTGTATCATTTTATATAATAATGCTTTTTCAGAATTATTCAGCAGCAGCTTCGGTAGCTTCTTCTTCGGCAGCAGGAGCTTCTTCTACCACGTTTTTCTTAGCGATAGCTTCAGCACGAGCAGCGTTAACTTTTGATTCAGCAGCCAAACGAGCAACTTTGTCAGCTTCTTTCTTAGCCGATAACGAATCCGATTTGCCAGAGATTTTAGAGTCTTTTACGCTCTTCCAAGCATCGAATTTAGCATCAGCTACTTCTTGAGAAATCGCACCTTTGTTAACACCTACTTGTAAATGTTTCTTCAACAATACACCTTTGTAAGACAAGATAGCACGAGTAGTATCTGTTGGTTGAGCACCATTTAATACCCATTTCAATGCTTTATCTTCATTCAAATTGATTGTTGCAGGATTTGTATTAGGGTTATAAGTACCGATTTTTTCGATGAAACGACCGTCACGAGGAGCTCTAGCATCTGCTACTACGATATCGAAAATCGCTAATTTCTTACGTCCACGACGTGCTAATCTGATTTTAACAGCCATTGTTTACTTACGTTTTAGTGAAGGAACCCGTCCTTCGGTTATGGTATTTGTAAATTGGAGTGCAAAGATAATCAAATTTATACAGTTAACAATGCTCTTTTTATGCTTTTTTGAAAAAAGAATAAAAAAGATGGAAGAAATCGTAGATGGCTAAGTAATCATGCAAAATCATGAATTATAAATTAATGAATTATGTTTTTCATTTTCAGCAACTTATAATTTTATTTAATCAAATATAAATTTAAAAATGCTATAATTGTTTGATATTCTGAATTTTAGATTCACAACTCCGCATTCACAATTCAGCATTCGTACTTATCTACCACAACATTTCTTATATTTCTTCCCACTTCCACATACACAAGGGTCGTTGCGATTGATTTGTACTTGTTTGGGCAAATCATAAGAGCCACTTTCATAGTACCATCGTCCTGCTATTTTCTTAAAAGTAGAATCTTCGTAATGCTCACGCTTACATCCTTTGGCATCGGTATAATACGCCTTAAAGGCAACCTTGCCCGTGGTATCTTGAGCCAGCCCTTGGGTTGTAGCGAGAATTTGTAGTTTTTCCCAGCGGTTTTCGGTCGAAAAACGCCGAATGCTCGCTTCATCAAGCGTAGGCTGTTGGCTAGGATGTGCCGTTTCGATAAGATAAGCAATATGCCCTAAAGCGTAAGCCACATAACGAGAACGCATCAATTGCTCGGCGGTTTGGGGGTGTCCTTTATGCTCGATAAATACGCCACAACAAGTAGCATATTCCTGCTGCGAGCCACAAGGACAAGAATAAGAAGACATAATGAGTGCTGAGTTTTGAGTGCTGAATTTTGAGTTTTAAACTCAGCATATCAAAGAATTATAGCATTTTAAAATATACAATAACCTTGCATTCCCCCACATCAAGGTACTTTTCTAATAGTAAACTCCTTGTGCAAGGTAATTTTTCACATAATCCGCTACGCCTTCTTCTAAGGAATAGAAAGGCTTATCGTAACCAATAGAACGAAGTTTTGCCATATTGGCTTCTGTAAAATATTGGTATTTGTCACGAATATCGGCAGGCGTGTCGATAAAAGAAATGTTAGGGTCAAGTGCCAACGACGCAAATGTATTTTTTGCCAAATCGACAAAAGTACGTGCATGACCCGAGCCAAGGTTATAAATACCCGAATTACGACGGTGGTGCATCAAGAAAATACACACCTCAACCACATCTTTCACATACACAAAATCACGCATTTGTTCGCCATCTTTGAAATCAGGATGATGCGAGCGGAAAAGTTTCATGCCTCCCGTTTTTTGGATTTGTTGGAAAGTATGCCAAATCACCGAAGCCATGCGTCCTTTGTGATATTCGTTGGGGCCATAAACATTAAAAAACTTTAGTCCAGCCCAAAAAAATGGGGTTTCTTGTTGTTGTAAAGCCCAAATATCGAAATCGTTTTTCGAGTCACCATAAGGGTTTAATGGCTTTAACTTATGTATGAATGATTCGTTATCGTCATAGCCATGTTCGCCCAATCCGTAGGTAGCTGCCGAAGAAGCATACACCAACGGAATTTGGTACTCGTGGCATTTTTTCCAAATCTTTTTAGAATAATTCAGGTTCAACTTATTGAAAACCTCCACATCCCATTCGGTTGTATCGGTGCGTGCCCCAATATGGAAACAGAACTCCACCTCTTGATAGTTTTCCTCAAGCCACTCAAAAAAATGCTCACGGTGAACCCGCTCTTGAATTTTTTTTCCATCAAGATTTTTGTTTTTCTGTTCGTCAGAAAAATCATCAACAGCAATGATGTAATTAAAATTATCTTGGTTCAAACGTTGAATCAAGCAACTTCCGATAAACCCTGCGGCACCAGTAACAATAATCATAATACAAACCTATTTGAGTAGTTTTGGGATGCGATAAATATAGTATCAATAGCTGAATAGTCAAGCAAACAACGCTGTATTGTCAAAATACAATTACAAATAATCTCTGTGTTTTTCAGAAACTTATCTTCTATAGCTATGTTGTTTAGCAACAAGTATAACAAAACTGATACAGTATTGTTAACTGGCCAAGCCCAAAACATAATTATTTATGGTAAAAGTAAGCAAAATTACTTACTGTCTTGCGTAAAACCAATACACTTAACTTTGAAAAAATATAATTTTTCAAAGTTAGGCTATAGTAGTACTTTTTTGATACCATTTCAAAAACCTGATTTACAGGAGGATTATACCCCAAAAATATCCAAAAAATTGAACAAAATAAAGAGGTCTGCCATAAAATAGTTTTGCCAAAATTGTATCAGCCTCTCAGCGATATTTCTTTAAATCTTTTCGTAAAACTTTTAAGTGAAACCAAAAGCCCCTAACTTTGCGTTCTCAAAAAGCAAGGCTTGTTTTTGCTACGTTTTCCCAAAAATAAGCCCAGCGATTTTGCTGACATCATCTCGTAGTTTTGGGCCTGAAAGAAGGCTTAAAATGAATAAATTACTGAAAACAAAATGGTTTACGTAGTTCGTAAGGAACATTTTAACGCCGCCCACAGGCTGTACAATCCAGCTTGGACAGAAGAGAAGAACCGTGAGGTATTTGGGCCTTGTGCCAATATCAATTGGCATGGACACAACTTTGAATTGATTGTCACCGTCAAAGGACTTCCAGACCCCGATACGGGTTTTGTGATTGACATGAAGGTCATGAGCCAAATCATAAAAAAAGAAGTCATTGAGCGAGTTGACCACAAGAATCTTAATCTCGACGTGGATTTTATGCAAGGAAAAATGGCAAGTTGCGAAATTTTTGCCATGGAAATTTGGAAAATTTTAGCACCCAAACTCAATGAGGTGATTCCAAACGGTCAATTGCATTGCATAGAATTGATAGAAACGCCCAAAAATTCGGTAAAATACTTTGGCGAATAACGAATCGGATTGCAGCCTTACGATGGGCTGCAATCCGATTTTTTACCCCATATTGTTGCATGAAATACTATCTGATTGCTGGCGAACGCTCTGGCGATTTGCATGGCGCCAACTTAATCAAAGCCATCAAACAAAAAGACCCACAAGCCGAGATTCGGGCTTGGGGAGGCGATATGATGCAAGCCGCAGGAGCTACCCTTGTGAAACATTACAAAGATATAGCATTCATGGGCTTTTTTGAGGTAGTCAAAAACCTTGGTACAATTCTCGGACTCATTTCTTTTTGCAAAAAAGACCTCAAGGCTTTCCAACCAACGGTAGTAATTTTAATCGACTATGCAGGGTTTAATATGCGTATAGCTCGGTTTGCCAAACAAGAGGGTATCAAAACATTCTATTATATTTCGCCCAAAGTATGGGCTTGGAACCAATCTCGTGCCTTAAAACTCAAACGAGATGTGGATAAGCTTTTTGTGATTTTTCCTTTTGAAAAAGATTTTTTCAAGCAATACGATTACGAAGTTGACTATGTGGGCAATCCGCTTTTTGATGCCATTGCCGACTTTCAGCCCAATCCAAATTTCAGGAAACAAGCACGCCTTGGACAAAAGCCTATCATTGCCTTATTGCCGGGCAGTCGCCAGCAAGAAGTGGCTAAAGTACTCCCAACCATGATAGCTCAAGCTTATCAATTTCCTGATTATCAGTTTGTCGTGGCAGGCGTTTCAAACCTTCCTAAAGAATTGTATGCCCGTTGGCAATCGTTGTTTCCTATCAAAATTGTTTATGACGATGCCTACAATCTGCTTTCGGTTGCCGAAGCGGCACTTGTCACCTCCGGCACAGCTACGCTCGAAACGGCACTGCTCAATGTACCACAAGTAGTCTGTTACAAAACCAGTGCGATTTCGTATAGCATCGCCAAAAGGCTCATCAAAGTTCCTTTTATTTCGTTGGTCAACCTGATAGCCCAAAAGGCCGTTGTACCCGAACTCATACAAGGCGAGTTCAACGCACAACGGGTACAAACAGAACTGGCACGCTTGTTGGGCGATTCGGAAGCACGCCAACAACAACTAGAAGGCTATGCACTCATCAACCATATTTTAGGAGAAAAAGGTGCTTCGCAAAGAGCAGGAGAACTGATGGTAAAGTATTTGCAAGCCCATTAGGAGAAGCCCCAAAGTTTTGCTAAATTCAGGGAATCAAACCACAACTTCATCAGCCCTTGTTATATAAGCTTAATCCTATTTTCGCTCGATTGTATCGGTTTTTTGGCTGGAAAATAAGTGGCCACATCCCCGATATACCCAAAAGTATCCTCATTTTTGCCCCACACGCCACGTGGCTCGACTTTCTGGTGGGTGTTGGCGCGAGGGCTTATGTTGACAAGCCCATTCATTACCTTGGCAAAGCAGAGCTATTCAATACCCCTTTTGGTGGGTTGTTTAAGGCATTGGGAGGCTATCCTGTAGAACGAGCCAAACGCAATAACCTCGTAGATTGGATTGTTTCGCTTTACCAAAGCAATACCTCTTTTCATTTAGCCCTTGCTCCCGAAGGCACACGCAAAGACGTAGATAGCCTCAAAACGGGCTTTTATTACATAGCCCAAAAAGCCCATATTCCTATTATTATGGTGGGAGTTGACTACGCCCAAAAGACCATTTTTATTTCAGCGCCTTTTTATTGTAGCCAAGACATCACAGCAGATATGCAACACATCGCCCGTTTTTATGAGCAATTGCCCGGTAAAAAGAAAGCCTGGGTACGAGCGATGCTGGAAGGGTGAGTCAGAAAATAGTCACCCTTTTTTAAAGTCTTTGACTTGAAGAATGAACTAATTTTTGATAAGTCCTCTATACTTACTCCAAAATAGGTCTGTATGTATTTTTCAAGTTCTGTCATACTGTATGAGATTCGCTAAAATGGCACACATCGGAATCATTTTGATACTGCCAATATATTAATTTTACTGTCATAAGTGGCAGTGTTAATCAGGTCAGTTTATTGAGCGATACTCAAAGCATACATCGCAAAAGAGCCTAACCAGTGATCGCCACCGTAATTGCCATTGGCAATATTAGGTAATGTTTTTTGTAAAAATATGTTTGCCGTTGCTTCAAACCATTTCTTATAACTTTACACTAATTGTATTATATCAAGAAAATTTACCGTATAATAAGTTTTTTGTAGTTAATGAATTGAATATTTTGGAATGTATTTAAGAAGCAATAAATTGAAATACAAAACTACTAACAATACGAAAAGTACGATAAATCTTTCGTAAAAACACTTCGCCAATACCAACAATAGAGGCTACTACAAAACTAACAAGTACATTCTAACCTTAAACAATTTAAAAAATGAAAAAAAGACACCCATGCTTCGCTCTTCTTTCGGTTTGTTTTACTGTCAGCTATTCTAAAACAATCATCACAACCAAACTTATAGAGATTAACCAAGGTTTGAAAAAACAACTAGATGCCCCAATAACTAAATATTAGGATTAGGACAAATATTTAGCCCATTCACTCTACTCTGATAGAACAATAAAAAACAAATAATCACACTTAACAAATAACCTAACGATGAGAACAATACTTTTCGCAATTGTATTAGTGGGAGTACTAATTGCTTGCAAAAATAATGAAGTAGTCTTTAAACCTACTTGTTCTAACTTTATTTTAGAAAAGGTTGATTGGACATATTGCAGACTTCATAATAATATTTACCCTATAAAATGTAATAATAATGATGATACATTGACAGTGAGAATATTAAAACATCTTGAAAACTATACAGGATTAATCACTACTTATGACTGTGGCGGTTGGTACATTAATGTTACTAATACTTCAATATTTGAATACAAAGAAGACGGCAGAAGATACTCTTTTAATCTACTTGCTCCCTATAATTTACCTCAATGTTTTAAAAAAGAGGGATTAAAAGTAAAATTCAGTGGAGATTTAAGACCGTCTTATGGCTTAGATGAAAGTTGTGGAGAGGCTTTTGAAATTACAAAGATTGAAGAGATACCTTAGCAAAGAGTGACCTGACCGCCACCAACAATTAAGCATTTGCGGTAAAAGCATGGCATGACAGAGAGTAGTTTTTTTACATTCAAAATAGTTTGATGAGTCATGCCATGCGTTTTACTTTGGGGGCTTTTATTGAGCGATACTCAAAGCATACATTGCAAAAGAGCCTAACCAGTGGTCGCCACCGTAATTGCCATTGGCAATATTAGGTAATGTTTTTTGTAAAAATATGTTTGCCGTTGCTTCAAACTGTTGTTTGCGTTTATCTGTTTTTGGAAGTTGTTGAGCTATACCCAACAAACACCAAGCTTTGCTAAGAGCCAATCCGTCTAAATGTACAATCTGATAATCAGAGCGGTCGCTTACAATGGGTAATTGTAATACATTTTTGAGACCAGCAGGAGTATAAAACTGGTTGAACCATCGTATAAAAGCTTGGGGCGTTAAAACCCTCCGCATCAAATCAGCTATTTCAAGACTTGGAGAAAGGAAGTCTGTTCCGTCGGGTTCGAGTGTAGCCGCTACCGCTTGGTTGTTTAAATAATAATCTTTACTTCGTTGAATCAACATTTTTTCAAAACTTATATCTTTTGTCACCCTCGCCCAGTCTAGTGCAAACACCATTCCGAAAGCCGTATTCGGATGCACACCCGTGCGGTTGGGGTACGTTTGTTTGGGCAAATATTCTTTCCAGCGTTGTACAATAATTTGTGTTAATGGTTGTAGGTTTTTATGCCAACGTTTGGCCAAAGGGCTATCCCACGTCAATAACTCTTCGTCAAGTTTCAGTAACCAAGCCCAGCCATAGGTGCGTTCAAAACCTTTGGCTAATTTATATTTTGTCAAATAATCTGCTTCTGCTTGTAAATTTTCGGGCAAAAAACTGTTTTCTAAAACAGCTATGATTTGTTGTGTTTCTGGTAAAAGCGGGTATTGTTTAAGCATTTTAACCAACATCCAATGCCCATGCACCGACGAATGCCAATCTAAACACCCATAAAAAGAAGGATGTAACTGTTTTGGGCTTAACACAACCTCTTGAGGCGTTTCTAGGGTATGGTTCGGTTTGTTGGGATATTCCACTTGGATACAATGCAAGGGAAGCTGTGCCAAAAACGAAGCACCTGCGGCACTGAGTGCTATTTTTTTCCCGTCTTTCGATACCGTCAAATAGGGGTTTTGTTGGGCATACATAGATAAGCTACAAAAGAATGCCATACTGCAAAGAAGCCGATGAATTATTTTCATAGTAAATAGTTGTTTGAAAACGGCAACCACGAGGATTGCCGTGTATGTTGATGCTTACTCAATCGTCATATAACGCAAGGGGACGTTCCAACCTTCTAAGGCAATTTGTACATTACCAGACGCTTGCTTGCTTTCTATCGTAAGCGTTTTGCTTGTGGCAGGTGGCACAGATACGTAATTATTGTCGTAAAACGTTGGCAAAAGGCGTTCTTTGCTTTGGGCATCTATCAACGATAATCGGTTGAAAAATGCCACGGGTTGTTGCGTCGGATTCGACAACGTGACCTGTATTTTTTCAGGAGAAATCCGTTTTGCTTTGGCTACCAATTGCCCTGCTTGGGGCATTGTTTGTAACCCTGTATATTGCCCTTCTTTGTTTGGATACCAATAAAAATTATCACTAACCACTTGTTGTTGTTCGTCTAGTAATTGTAAAGATAAAAATGCACCGTCTTTCGCTCCTAGTTCGTCGAGTATATTTTTTACAGAAAGGATTTTCTTGACCGAACCCGCCTCTATATAAGTAAACACCTGCGTTAGCAATTTTTCTTTACCTGTCATATCATAGGTTTTAATCACAAGCATCAGGTTTCTTTTGGCACTAAATCCATTGTTTACCATCATAACCATACCATCAATCGGATTGGACATCACGTGTACCAATTCGCTGCCACTACGCAAGCCGTACAAACACGCATTGGGGTCGAGGTAATAGTCATACATTTGCCCACGCATGGCTGTCCAAGGGTTTTGTGTTTTCCAAATCATCACACCTGTGTACCATTCCCAACTATGGGCAGAAAAGCCTTCGATAAGTCCACGGTATTGGTCATAATTGACCAACTGAGCTTTTAGGGCAAAATCTTTCACGTCTTTGGGTTTGCCATAAGGGTCGATAAATTGGTTGTAGCCCACGCCTGTGTAGGTGTGGTAAGTCCAAACGGTATCGGGTTTAGTGCCGTGTTCGGGTACTTTTAAGTTTTCTTTTGGAATAAAGCGTTTCAACGATTCATAGTCGCCTGTACCTACCGAACCCACTTCTGAATTGAAAGGGAAGGTGCGTTGTTGCCAAAAAACCTCTAAAGGTTGGATACCATAAGGGCCATCGCCGTTTCCTCCCAGAAAATTATACGACATGGCATCAGAATTAGAATAGTCCACAAACCAGCGTGTGCCGTCTAAGGTAGGCAATATTTCGTCACGCAGTGGCACAAGGATGTCTTCGGGTGGCGTAATTTCGTTGCCTCCGCACCAGACAGCCAACGAAGGGTGATTGCGTACCATTTTAATCATATCGGCTGCCGAATGTAAGAACAGTTGATGGTCGTCGGGATAGCGGCGGCGTGTCCATTGGTCTTCTTTTTTAGCAGGGTCTATCCAGCGTCCATTGCAATCGCCTGAAATCCAGAAATCTTGGAAAACCAATAAGCCATATTTATCGCAAGCAGCATAAAACTCTGGTCGTTCTACCAATGCACCGCCCCAAATGCGAATCAAGTTGAGGTTCATGTCACGGTGAAAACGCACTTCGGCATCGTAGCGTTCGTCCGAAAATCGAAGCATTGCATCAGAAATAATCCAGTTGCCTCCTTTGATAAAAATGCGTTGACCATTGACATACAACTGACGGCTGTTGGTTGTGCTATTCCAATCGGTTTGTATTTCTCTGACACCCACGTTGAGTTTTTCTTCGTCAGAAACGCTTTTATCTTGTGCCAAAAAGGTAAAAGAAGTCGCATACAAAGCTTGTTCGCCATAGCCTGCGGGCCACCAAAGGCGAGGATTTTCGAGGGTATAAGTAGGCAACTTGACGGTTGTGGTACTATGAGGAGCTAGTCGAACCGTTTGGGTTATTTTTTTTCCTGCCATAGCAAATACCAACGTACCCGTTTGTGCCACATCAGACGCATTTTCGAGGTCGGCGGTAGCCTCGATAAAGGCTGGTTTTTGCGAACCTGTTGTTTGACGAACCTCTGGTACACGGGTTACTACATGCGGGTCTTTCAAATTAACCGCTCCTGTTTTTTCGATATATACTTTATCCCAAATACCTGTGTTGCGGTCACGAATCGGGCGAATCCAGTCCCAGCCAGCCGTGTATTGAATACCTACATTTTTGGCTATTGTGCCATCGCCGCCTTGTCCGCCATTGGGATTTCCGACAGGATTAGGCGGATACACCACCACCGCCAAGCGGTTGTTGCCTTGGTCATTCAAAAGCGAAGTAATATTAAATGCCCTACGCAAAAACATCCCAACCACAGGCTGCGCATTGACTTTTTTACCATTGAGATAAATATCGCAACTGTAATTGATACCTCTGAATTTCAGCCACACTTGTTGCCCATTGCTAGGCTTTTTTTCCTCGAAATTTTTCACAAACCAATAGGTATAAAAATTTCTTCCGACATGGTATATATCAGGAATTTTTTCGTTGTTGAGGCCATAAAAAGGGTCGGGCATTTCGTGATTTGCGACCAAGGTAGTCAGGACAGTGCCGGGTACAACCGCATTTTTCCAGTCGGTTAGGGCAAAAGTAGGTTGAGAAATTTGCTCACCATTGGCCTTCACCGCATCGTAAGCAGCACAACGCCAAGCGGTATTTAGCTCATATTGGCTTTGTGCCAGTAGGCTATTTTGCACCCCAAACAACAAACAAAAAACACTGAAAAACAAACACTTACATAGTTTTTTCATAAACAAATCATATAACATTTTTAAGAAAATTGGATACAAGACAGCACTCTTTCTCTAACAAAAATCGGAAAAAAAGCTATTTATTAAAATTTTTTAATAAAAATGAGTAATAATCCTTATACTTTAGTTTTGTAAATTAGGGCAATCAAAAAGGTTCATCTATGCGTTTATTGTCTTTTCCCTCCAATCATATACAAAAAATAGGTCTTAGAGTAATCAGCATTGTACTGCTAGGCTTGGCCATGCCTCAGTCGTTGGTCATCCCCGTGAGTGGGGCAAGCGATTCGAGCTATAATCCTCAATCTTTTTGGTATTATCCTTGGGGGCGTTCGGTGACGCACAAAGGCATAGACATCTTTGCAGCCAAAGGCACAAAGGTAATAGCAGCTACCTATAGCTTGGTTTTGTACCAAGGAAATATTCCGGTAGGCGGCAATGTTATTATTGCATTAGGACCGAAATGGCGTTTGCATTACTACGCTCATCTGGCCCAAATCAATACCCAAACTTTGGCATGGCTTAGTACAGGACAAGTCATTGGCAAGGTAGGCAATACAGGCAACGCTCAAGGCAAAGCCCCCCATTTGCATTATGCCCTTGTAAGTCTTATACCCTATCCTTGGCGTATAGACGGGGCAAGACAAGGCTGGAAAAAAATGTTTTACCTCAACCCAATGGATTATTGGCGTAGGTAAAAAACTCATCAAAAGTTAAATCATCACGCTTTACTTTGAATATACAGTCACGATGGTACTGTGGTTTTGGTTGGCTTACCATCAAAAGTTGTGATAAAAAACTTTAAGTTACTGAAAACCAAAAACATAATTCACAATTTTGCTTCTCTTCGATAAACAAGCGGAGATTTGTTGGTAAATATTTTGAATTGCCTATTAAAATAAGAAAGATTATTAAAGCCAGACTCATAACAGACATCAACAATTGTACTTTCTTTTTCAAGCAATAAATAAGTGGCATGCGTAATACGTACATGATTGACAAATTGTGAAAAAGTTTTCTTGGTTTGGCGTTTAAAATACCGACAAAAAGCCGCTTCATTCAAACAAGCCAAAGAGGCGGCTTCTTTGGTATTGACATCTTCTTTGAAATTTTCTAAAACATAGCGGTAAACGGCATCCAACTTTGAAAAATCTTTGTCTTTATTTTGAATCAAATGATTATTCTGTGACAAAAATTGTAATTCAGGTGAGCGTAAATGAGAAATGGAATCCAGTAATTGTAATAATAAGATTATTCTTTTTGCTCCTTCTTGAACCAAAAGCTGTGTGAAAATTTGATGTACTTCACCTTTAGAAACATTAATTTTAATACCTAAATGAGCCGATTTTAGCATTTCTTCTATTTTTCTACATTCTGGCTTTTGAAAAAAATCTTTTCCTAAACAATCTTCTTGAAATTGAACAATAATAGAATGCCCAATCTCTTCTGATTGAACAAAGGATTTTTCATTGACAAAATAATGGGGAAATGCCGGACCAAAAAGGTAAATATCTCCCTCCGAAAAGTTCATTACTTGGTTGCCTCCATAAAATTTCCCTCTTCCCTTTACAATCAACGTAAATTCATATCCATCATGAAAATGAAAAGGTGCTGCAAATTGTGTTGCTCTTTCTTCTTTTACAATGAAACTATTATCTATTGACGGCGGGAGCTCCCTGAAAAATGTTTTCATACTGACAAATCATTCAAATTAATAACATAATTGATGTTATTCTTAACAATATCCAACCTGTACACAAAGGTATGTAAATAGTGTATCAAAAATGGCAAAAGGAGTATTTTTTACAATATAGTATTATTCCGACATTTGTTGTGAATATAATTTGATACGGTATAATATTATTATCAATGGATAAACATGAATTAAGAAGTAAAGGCTGGTTTTCTCGTACAGGAAAAGATGGTTTTATATACAGGGCATGGTTCAAAAAGCAAGGTATTCCTCAAGATGAATTAGAAGGAAAACCCATTATTGGTATTTGTAATACTTGGTCGGAACTAACCCCTTGCAATTCTCACTTCAGAGATTTAGCGGAAATAGTCAAGCGAGGAATCATTGAAGCGGGCGGATTTCCAGTAGAATTTCCAGTAATGTCTTTGGGCGAAACTTTAATGAAGCCTACAGCAATGTTATACAGAAATCAAGTAAGTATAGACGTAGAAGAATCTATTAGAGCTAACCCTTTGGATGGAGTTGTATTATTGTGTGGTTGTGATAAAACAACTCCAGCTTTGGTAATGGGTGCTTGCAGTGTTGATATTCCCACTATCGTACTATCGGGTGGGGCAATGCTTACAGGAAAATATCGAAATAGAAGTGTCAGCACCAGCGACCTTTGGCGATTTAGTGAAGAAAATCGAGCAGGGAACATGACCAATCAGCAAATGTTAGTGGCCGAATCAGGAATGTGTAGAAGCGATGGGCATTGTGCCGTAATGGGTACTGCCTCAACGATGGCTTGTATGGTAGAAGCATTAGGCTTGTCACTTCCACAAAATGCCGCTATTCCTGCACCCGATTCGGCTCGGAAAGTATTGGCACAACTGACGGGCAGAGAAATTGTAAAAATGGTAGAAACCGACAGAAAGCCTTCGGATATTCTGACGAGAGAAGCCTTTGAAAATGCCATTAAAGTAAACGCTGCCATTGGTGGTTCTACCAATTTTGTCATTCATTTATTAGCCATTGCTGGTCGGGTTGGGGTAAAGCTGAGTTTGAAAGACATGGATACCCATTCGGCAAATATTCCTTTAATAGCCAATTTACAACCTTCTGGCAAGTACTTCATGGAAGATTTGTATTATGCAGGCGGACTTCCTGCGGTTATTAAAGCTTTATTGCCTCGATTACACCAAGACTGTATTACGGTAAATGGGAAAAGCATCAAAACCAATTATGAAACAAGTGAATGTTTTGATGAAGAAGTGATTTCTTCTATCGAAAAGCCTTTTAATGATGTTTCGGGCATCGTGGTTTTACAAGGAAATCTTTGTAAAAATGGAGCAGTGATAAAGCCTTCAGCAGCCAGTAGGCATTTGATGAAACATACGGGAAAAGCAGTAGTTTTTGAAAATATTGATGACTATAAAGCCCGAATTGATGACCCTGATTTGGAAGTTGATGAAAACAGTATCTTAGTATTAAAAAACGTAGGACTAAAAGGTTATCCCGGAATGCCAGAAGTTGGAAACATGGGACTCCCCCCAAAACTACTTGATAAAGGAATCACTGATATGATTCGGATTTCAGACGGAAGAATGAGCGGAACAGGTTTTGGAACGGTAGTTTTACACATTTCTCCCGAAGCGGCTTTGGGCGGAACATTGGCTTTTGTGCAAAACGGAGACTTGATTACGCTGGATGTATCCGAACGAATATTGCATTTACACGTATCAGACGAAGAACTGGAAAACAGAAAAAGCACCTTCGTTCCAATAGATTTAGGTTACAAACGGGGCTATACTCAACAGTTCATCGAACACGTATTGCAACCTGATGAAGGGGCAGATTTTGATTATTTAAGAGGATGTTCTGGCTCAAATATTCAACGAGATTCGCATTAAGATTATGATAGAAACCATCAGTAACCATAAGAGTATTTTAGCAGAAGGCCCTGTTTGGGATGCTTCTCGAAATGCAGTACTTTGGGTGGACATCATTCAAGGAGCAATTTACCAATACGCTGAAAATAAATTAAAAACGTATTCCATCCATGAAATGGTCGGTTGTTTTGCCATTGATGAAAATGAAAATTTAATCATAGCGGCTAAAAGCGGTATCGCTTTTTTAGACAGAACTACGGGTGAAATCATTTATCAGTTAAACCCTGAAAGCCATTTACCCAACAACCGTTTTAATGATGGAAAATGTGACCCCACAGGTAGATTTTGGTTTGGAAGTATGTCACTCTCAGAGGATTTTGAAGCAGGGAATGTCTATATTTTTGAGAATCAGACTATTGAAAAAAAGATAGAAAAAGTAACGATTTCAAACGGAATGGCTTGGAGTATCGACCATAAAACATTGTATTATATCGACACCCCTACTTTTGAAGTAGTAGCTTTTGATTATGAAAAATCAACAGGTAATATTAGTAATCGAAAATCAGTAATTACCATTCCTAAAGAAGAGGGCTATCCTGATGGCATGACTATCGACAATGAAGGAATGCTTTGGATTGCTCATTGGGACGGCTGGCAGGTTACACGTTGGAATCCTCAAACGGGCGAGAAACTACATCATTTTACATTACCTGCTTCCAAAATTACTTCTTGTACTTTCGGAGGAGAACAGTTGAATGACTTATACATTACTTCTGCAAGTATTGGACTTTCGGAGAAAGAATTAGTTGAGCAGCCTTTGGCAGGTTCATTATTCATCATTAAAAACTGTGGATTTACGGGTTTACCCACTTTTAAATTTAAACATTAGAAAATTATCATTATGAAATTAATTCGATTTGGAAATATCGGCAATGAAAAGCCCGGTATCATAAACAGTGATGGAAAACGTAAAGACCTTTCAAGTGTTTTTGCAGATTGGGACAGAAAGTTTTTTCAAAACGATGGCATAAACGAATTAGCCAAGCAAGACTTTAATAATTTTCCAGACGTTCCCGAAAGTGAACGTATAGCATCTTGCGTTGCTCGACCGGGTAAAGTAATTTGTATAGGTTTGAACTATTCAGACCATGCAGCAGAATCGGGCATGGCGATTCCTACCGAACCAATTATTTTTCAAAAAGGGGCAAATACTGTAGTTGGTGCTTTTGATAATATCTTAGTTCCAAGAAAAAGTGAAAAGACAGACTGGGAAGTAGAACTCGGTATTGTGATTGGTAAAGACGCTCGTTATTTAGACTCAGTTGAAGATGCCCAAAACTATATTGCGGGCTATTGTATTTCACACGATGTATCGGAAAGAGCTTTTCAGTTGGAGCGTGGCGGACAGTGGACGAAGGGGAAATCTTGTGATAATTTTAATCCGCTCGGTCCATTTTTAGCAACCCCTGATGAAATTGAAGATGTTCATAACCTTTCTATGTCTTTATGGGTCAATGGCATACAAATGCAAAAAGGAAATACCAATACTATGATTTTCGATTGCTATTATATTGTTCATTACTTATCACAATTTATGACCTTGGAAGCAGGAGATTTAATTTCGACAGGTACGCCTCCGGGCGTTGGTTTAGGAATGAAACCACCACAATATTTGAAAGAAGGCGATGAAGTAATCGTTGAAATTGAAGGATTAGGAATTCAGAAACAAATATGTGTAAATGCGTAATATATCATTCAAAAAATGGCTTCAGTAAATTCAAATTCAGAAAGAATTACAGTTATTAATAGAGATAAAACATGAAAAGATTTGAAAACCAAGTAGCTGTTATTTCTGGTGGAGCAGATGGACTTGGGAAAGGTATTGCTGAATTGATTGGTTCTGAGGGTGGAAGTATCGTTTTATTAGACATAAATCATTCGTTGATTCAAAAAACAGTAGCCGAATTTAGCCAAAAAGGCTATGATGTATTGGGTATCCAAACAGATGTATCTTCTGAAAGTTCGGTTGTTTCAGCTATCAATCAGACAGAAGGGAAATTTGGCAAAATTGATATTATGGTAAACTGTGCAGGTATTGTTGGCCCAACAAGTACCAAAATCACTGATTATAGCACAGAAGATTTTGATAAAATCTATGGAGTTAATTTAAGGGGTTCATTTTTAATGACTAAATACAGCATTAAAGTAATGGAAAAGAATAATTATGGACGCATTCTTTTACTGGCTTCAATGGCAGGGAAAGAGGGAAATCCCGGAATGGCAGGTTATTCTTCAACCAAAGGTGGCGTAATAAGTTTGGTAAAAGGCATCGGAAAAGAGTACGCCACAACGGGGATTACAGTCAATGGTTTAGCTCCTGCCGTAATCAAAACAGCTATGAATAATCATACAGACCCTAAACAGCTTGAATACATGATTGCCAAAATTCCGATGGGACGTTTAGGAACTGTAGATGAAGTAGCCAAAATTTCAGCATGGATTGTGTCAAAAGAAGCAAGCTTTACAACGGGGTTCATTTTTGATATTTCTGGCGGTAGAGCTACGTATTAAGGAATCTTTTTTGTCAGAAAGAAATAGAATCGACTTAATCATCAATCAAAAATGAAAAAGAAAATAGTCATCTTGGGGGCTTCTTCAGGCATCGGAAAAGCTACCGCAGAAAGATTTGCTAACGAAGGTTGGCAGGTGATTATTACGGGGCATAATCCAGAGAAATGTGCAGAAGTACTTGAACTCTTGAAAGGTGAAGGACATTTTGCCTGTGTTTCGGATGTCCGTCATGAGGCTGATATTGAAAAACTTAGGGTGCTGGTTGAAAAAGAATTTGGAGAAATTGATGCGTTTGTCAATAGCATTGGAATTTCTGAAAATGTACCAGCGATTGGTGCTGAATTTACAACATGGGATAACTCATTGCAAACCATGTTGTACGGGGCAGTAAAGGTTTGTCGTGTATTAATTCCGATGCTAAAAGATGGTGGTCGTATCATACACATTACTTCTATCCATTATGAACGAGTAGCAAGTGGAAGCTCGTCTTATGGGATGGCAAAAGCGGCTATTACCCAATATACTCGCTCGTTAGCCGTAGAATTAGCCCACCGTAATATTTTAGCCAATACCATTGCTCCTGGTTTTATTGCTACGCCAATGTCAGTAAAAGGTGATGGAAAAGATGAGTTAGCGTCAGAATGGTTTCACGAAAACTATATTAAAAACAATCATTTACCATTGAAAAGAGCAGGCAATCCGGCGGAAGTAGCAGGTGTAGCGTGGTTCTTGGCAAGTCCTGATGCCAGTTATATGACAGGCTCTGTTTTGACGGTTGATGGTGGCCTAACAATTACCTTTTAATTCATACCTCATTCGATGAGGAATATTTCTTTTATCATGAATCCTCAACAAAAAGAACTTGATTTCAATAGTTTACAAAAACACTTTTCTGGTGAGTTATACTTTGATGATTCAGCTATTCATCAGGCACAATTGATTTTGTACTCTACTGATGCGTCTGTCTATCAGGAAAAACCTTTGGCAGTGGCTATTCCCAAAGATATAAATGATATAAAGCATTTAATCTCATTGGCTAATCAAAATAATATAAGTTTGATTCCTCGTGCGGCTGGGACTTCGTTGGCTGGGCAAGTAGTGGGGAATGGCATTATTGTAGATATTTCTAAATATTTCACTAAAGTACTTGAAATCAACGCCGAAGAACGTTGGGTGAGGGTGCAACCTGGTGTAGTTCGTGATGACTTGAATGCCATATTAAAACCCTACGGTTTACTCTTTGGCCCAGAAACTTCCACTTCAAACCGAGCCATGATTGGCGGTATGATTGGAAATAATTCTTGTGGGTTACATTCTATCGTTTGGGGTGATACTCGCAGTCATTTATTGGAGGCAAATGTACTGTTAAGCGATACCTCAGAAGTAGTATTCAAGGCAATTTCAAAGGCAATATTTACAGAAAAACTAAACTTAAAAACCTTAGAAGGAGATTTGTACAGAAGTATAAATTCATTATTGAGTGATAGCACTACACTTGCTTTGATTGAGCAAAACTTTCCGAAAAAGTCCTTGAAAAGAAGAAATACAGGTTATGCTTTGGATATGCTGGCAGATAGTGATTTGTTTAATGAAAACTCAAGCGAGCCATTTAATTTTTGTAAACTCCTATCTGGTTCAGAAGGAACACTTGCTTTTGTAACAGAAGCCAAATTGCAATTATTGCCAATTCCTCCTAAAGAAGTAGCTTTAGTTTGTATTCATTGTAGCAGTATTCAAGAATCTCTTTATGCAAATTTGATTGCGCTTCAACTCCAGCCAATGGCTTCTGAATTGGTTGACAAGTATATTCTTGACTTTACCAAAGGACATCCCATTTACGAGCAAAATCGCTTTTTCATCAATGGCGACCCTGCTGCAATTTTGATGGTGGAGTTTATGGCAGATACACTTTCGGATGTAGATGAAAAAACAAAAGCCCTCATCCATGCCTTGAAACAAGCAAATTTGGGTTATGCCTATCCTGTGATTAAGGGAGACGAAACCAAACCTGCTTGGGATGTTAGAAAGGCTGGTTTGGGTTTAATCAGAAACCTAAAAGGAGACATTCAGCCTGTTAATCTAATTGAAGACTGTGCCGTTGCTCCAGAAGATTTACCTGCTTACATTGCTGATTTACAAAGTTTACTCGAAAAATTCAACGTAAAAGCTTCTTATTACGCCCACGCTGGAGCAGGCGAGCTGCACGTTGAACCGATGCTAAATTTAAAAACGGAAGAAGGCAAAGTGTTATTCAAAACCATTTTAAAAGAAACAACGAAATTAGTTAAAAAGTATAAAGGCTCATTAAGTGGTGAACATGGCGATGGTCGATTGAGAGGAGAATTTATTGAAAATGTTGTAGGAAACGAGGTTTACCATTTATTCAAAAAGATTAAACAGATTTTCGACCCTAAAGCCATTTTCAATGCTCATAAAATCATCAATACTCCTCCGATGAATGAGTTTTTGCGTTATGAAGTGGGAAAGAAAACCCCAACGATAAAGACCTTTTTCGATTTTTCACAACAAGAAGGTATCTTACGAATGGCTGAAAAATGTTCTGGTTCAGGTGATTGTCGTAAAACAGAAGTAACAGGTGGAACGATGTGCCCGAGTTATATGGCAACTAAAAATGAAAAAGATACGACCAGAGCAAGAGCTAATATTTTACGTAATTTTTTAACAAATTCTACCCAACAAAACCCCTTCGACCATCAGGAAATTAAAGAAGTAATGGATTTGTGTGTTTCCTGCAAAGGCTGTAAATCTGAATGTCCTTCTAAAGTAGATGTTGGCAAAATGAAAGCAGAGTTTTTACAGCATTATTACCAAAAACACGGCGTTCCTTTTAGAACTTGGCTCATTGGTAATTTTACAAAATCTCAAGCAATGGCTTCGTTTTTCCCCGAAGTTTATAATTTTTTAATACGTAATTCACTCACTGCTGGGCTTACAAAGCAATTGTTAGGCTTTGCTTCGCAGCGTTCACTTCCGAAGATTAGCAATGTTACTTTACGAAAATGGTTTTTAAAACGAACAAAAAAACAAAATTATCCTAACGGACAAGTCTATCTCTTCTGTGACGAATTTACCAATTATAACGATGTTGAAATTGGGCAAAAAACGATTCTATTATTAGAAACATTAGGCTATGAAGTTCTGATACCAAATCACATAGAAAGCGGTAGAACTTACCTTTCAAAAGGAATGGTAAAGGCTGCCCAAAAAATTGCTATTGAGAATGTTCAAATACTTACTGAAAACCTAATAGATTCGATTCCAATAATTGGAATTGAACCTTCAGCTATTTTGACATTACGAGATGAATACCTTGAATTAGTGCCATCTGAATTAAGGGAAAAAGCACAGGCTTTAGCTCAAAAAACGTTGTTGATAGATGAATTTTTAGCACAAGAAATAGAGGCTAAAAAGATTAAAAAATCACAGTTTACACAAGAAAAACAATTGATAAAACTACATGGTCATTGTCATCAAAAAGCCTTATCATCAGTGGTTTATACAAAAAAAATACTTTCGCTACCCGAAAATTATGAAGTACAGCTAATTCCATCAGGCTGTTGTGGCATGGCAGGCTCATTTGGGTATGAAAAAGAGCATTACGAAGTCTCAATGAAAATCGGCGAATTAGTTCTCTTTCCTACCGTTCGTAAGCAAACAAATAAAGTAATTATTGCAGCCCCTGGCACAAGTTGCCGTCATCAAATCAAAGATGGAACGGATGTACAATCCTTTCATCCAATTGAAATACTTTGGAATGCTCTAATTCAATAGCTATGTAAATAGTGTATTAGAATGAGCAAAATATGTACTTTTTCATAGCTTTATTATTGTATAATTTTGATAAAAAATAAGAATATAAATATGTTTTCATTAAGTAATAAATCAGTGATTGTAACGGGTGGCGGCTCGGGCATAGGCAAAGCAATTTCCCTTCTATTTGCTCAACAAGGGGCAACGGTACATATCATAGAATTAAACCCAATGGCAGCCGAAGAAACGGTTAATCAAATCCGTGAAAATGGGGGTGATGCCAACGCTTTTGCATGTGACATTACCCAGCAAGACAAAGTATTTGAAGTATTCGAGCAGATTGGTCGTATTGATATTTTGGTAAACAATGCAGGTATTGCCCACGTGGGAAATCTGGAAAATACGACTGAGGCAGACATGGACAAACTTTTTAATGTCAATGTAAAAGGCTCTTATAATTGTATGTTGGCAAGTATCGACTCCATGAAAGCTAATGGCAAAGGCACTATACTAAATATGGCATCAGTTGCTGCCACGGTTGGTTTGTCGGATAGATTTGCCTACTCCATGACCAAAGGGGCAATGCTTGCTATGACTTTATCCGTTGCCAAAGATTATTTAAAGTACAATATCAGATGTAATTGTATGTCACCAGGAAGAGTTCATACACCATTTGTTGATGGTTATTTAGCCAAAAACTATCCTGATAACACGGCAGAGATGTTTGCAAAACTATCCGCTTCTCAGCCGATTGGACGAATGGCTCAACCTCAAGAAATAGCAAATTTGGCATTGTATCTATGTTCTGACGAAGCAGGTTTTGTAACGGGTTGCGATTATCCTATTGATGGAGGATTTACGAGGTTAAACAACTAAATTGATTGTAATTAAAGATGGAAAATAAACTTTTCAGTAATCAAGTAGCGATTGTCACTGGGGCAGGCATTGGAATTGGTTTTGAAATTGCTCGACAGTTAGCATTACAAGGAGCTAAAGTGGTTTTAAATGATATTGATACTTTAGTTGCTATGGAAGCAAGCCAAAATATTAGCAAACAAGGGGGTGATTGTAAGGCATTTGGAGGCGATATTTCTGACTTAGACATTATTGAAAATATAATAAAATTTACAATAGAAACTTTTGGCAAATTGGATATTCTGATTGCTAATGCAGGTGTAACTACTTACGGCAACTTTTGGGAATACAAGCCTGAGTCTATGCAAAAACTCCTAAAAATTAATATTTTTGGAACTTTTTTCCTGACGCAAGCAGCTACAAGGCAAATGATTCTTCAAGGACATGGAGGCAGTATTTTGCTAACATCATCTGTCACAGGACACGCAGCCCATCCCAACTTAGCCGCTTACGGCATGACCAAAGCAGGCATTGACCAATTAGCTAAAAATCTGGTGATAGATTTAGGACCACACAAAATTAACATTAATACTATTGTACCAGGAGCAACATTAACAGAACGCACTTTGGTAGAAGACCCCGATTATGTAGAAATATGGTCGAAGATAACACCTACGGGAAGACCATCAACTACTGCGGATATTGCCAATGCCGCTTTGTTCTTGGTATCTCCTTTCTCTCGGCAAATTATGGGACAAAATTTAGTAATAGATGGCGGTTGGACATCTGTTGGCGTTCCGCCCTATTGATTCTAAATGGGAGTATTTACACCTTTTCTTCAAAACTATTGCAAACATGACATTAGAAGTCCGCAAAAATCAAACACATTAAACAATGTATCAAAAAATGAGAAAAACTTGTTTACAAATAGCTACAATCGCTTTATTGGCTTTATCTTCAAGGGTTGCTATATCACAATCAAAATTACCACAACTTGGAAAAAGTCCAATAGAAGATGTAATAGCTGCCATGACCTTAGAAGAAAAAGCTGAATTAGTTGTAGGAAATGGATTTTATTTACCCGGAAGAGCTTCAAAGACAGAGCCACGTAGTGAACAAAAAAAAGTACCCGGTGTTGCGGGGACTACAAGAGCCATTCCAAGACTTGGTATAACTTCTCTGGCTATGTCTGATGGACCATCAGGACTTGATGTTTATTATATGGGTAAAAACAGAAACTATTATGCCACAGCTTGGCCAAGTCCTACTTTATTGGGTTCGAGCTGGGACGAGGCATTAGCACAGCAAGTTGGGAAAGCTTTTGGTACAGAAGTGAAAGAATATGGCGTTGATATTATTTTAGGACCAGGTATGAATATCCACCGAAATCCTTTAGGAGGGCGTAATTTTGAATATTATTCAGAAGACCCTCTAATAACAGGAAATATGGCTGCAGCCATGATTCAGGGTATTCAGAGTAACGGTGTAGGCACGTCACCCAAGCATTTTGCTGCAAATAACCAAGAAACCAATCGCATGAAAGTGAACACTATTGTAAGCGAAAGAGCCTTGCGTGAAATCTATCTTAAAGGCTTTGAAATTGCTACTAAAAAAGCAAAGCCTTGGACAATAATGAGTTCTTACAATCTTATAAATGGTACTTATACCTCTGAAAGCCCAGATTTATTAGCCGAAATATTAAAAAAAGAATGGGGTTTTAAAGGATATGTAATGACAGATTGGTTTGCAGGCACAAACCCTGTGGCTCAAATCAAGGCTGGGAATGTGATTATGCCTGGTTCAGAACTACAATCAAAAGCAATCATAGAGGCTGTTAAAAATGGACAGATAGAAGAAAAAACATTGAATGCAATGGTGTCAGAAATTTTGACTACCATTACGCTTTCGCCATCATTTAAAGGTTATCAATATTCGGAAAAACCTGATTTATATAAAAATGCACAAATTTCAAGAGCCGCAGCCGCTGAAGGTATGGTATTATTAAAAAATGAACATAATACTCTACCCATCAACAGTCGGTATCAGACTATCGCTGTATTTGGTAATGCCTCTTATGATTTGATAGCCCATGGTACTGGTGGCGGTACTGTAAATAAGCCCTACAAAATATCCTTTTCAGAAGCTTTGCCACGTGCAGGTTTTACGTTAGAACCTGAGCTTGAAAAACACTACAAAAAATATATTGATTCAGAAAGCTTAAAACGCCCTAAACAAAATTTTTTAGAAGCTTTCGCTAATCCATTACAACCAATAAAAGAGTACGTGCTTTCGGATAGTCTAATCAATTATTCAGCAATGGCTGCTGGCGCTGCTATCATTACAATTGGGCGTAATGCAGGTGAAGGAGCAGACAGAAAAGTAGAGGATTATTATTTAACAGATTTTGAAAAAACTATGATTAAGAGCGTTTCAACTGCCTTTCATCAACAAAATAAAAAAGTAATCGTTATACTCAACATTGGAGCGGTAAGTGATGTCACTCAATGGAAAGACGATGTCGATGCTATTTTATTGGCGTGGCAACCAGGACAAGAAGGGGGTAATGCCATAGTGGATGTTATGAGTGGTAGCGTAAACCCTTCGGGCAAATTGGCTACTACTTTCCCCGCCTCCTATACAGACGTTCCTTCGGCAAAGAACTTCCCTGGCAAAGAAATCTCAAATAAGTCGTCGGTATCAACTGTTATGGGTAATTCGGTTTCGTCTGAAGTGATTTATGAAGAGGGTATTTATGTGGGTTATCGTTATTATAATACTTTTAAAATTAAACCAACTTATGAGTTTGGCTATGGGCTTTCTTATACCACTTTTAACTACGGCCCCGTCAAACTGAACGCCACAAGTTTCAAAGGAAAAATCACAGCCACTATTACGATTACTAATACAGGAAAAATTGCAGGTAAAGAGGTAGTACAGTTATATCTGTCTGCCCCTAAAGGAAAATTAGATAAACCCTCAGAAGAACTTAAAGGTTTTGCCAAAACAGTATTATTAGAACCTGGCAAATCACAAACGCTCACGTTTACTTTAGAGCCAAAAGACTTAGCGTCTTTTGATACAAATACTTCTTCTTGGATTGCCGAAGCAGGGCAGTATAGTGTGAAAATTGGTGCATCTTCTTTAGATATTAAAAGTGTTTCTTCCTTTGTATTACCTAAAGAGTTAATCGTAGAAAAAGTTCACAAGGCTTTGGCTCCGCAAGTAAGTATCAATGAATTGAAAGCAAAATAAAACCTGTATAACAAACGATAAAAGTATCTTCTTTGGTTTTTGAGAGCAGTATCCTAATTTAGGCTACTGCTCTCTTTTGTGTCGGTGCCGTGTCCGCCATTTCATAGGTCTTTACTGAGGCTTTTTTAACTATTTTTTTAAATTGTCTCATTCAAAAACAAATATTAAGCTGCTGTCTTTCTAAAATTTTTGTAAAAAAATGGATGATATTTTGTTAAAAGTAAAAATTGTTATAATTTTACAAACCAAATGGTCGGTTTATGAATAATTCCAGAGAACATATCTTAAATACTGCATTCAATTTGCTACTTCTGAAAAGCTATCATGAAGTAACTATGCAAGATATTGTCCAAGCAAGTGGGATGTCGAAAGGGGCTTTTTATCATTACTTCAAAAGCAAGGAAGAGGTTTTTAAAGAAGTGGTTACTCATTTTTTTCAAGACTCGCTGAATGGTAATAGAACTAATTTTAACGCTACTTCTTTGTGGGATTTTTGTCAGCAGTACATCGCCCAACTCACGAATCGGATATTAAAATACAGTACAGATTCTGGTGATACTACCGGAACGCTGAGGGCAAACCATTATATTTTTTTATTTGATGCCATGAAAATGTTTCCTGAGTTTCGAGAAAGACAACTAAAGCTTCAACAAGAAGAACTAACAAACTGGACGGCAATCATTGCTCAGGCCCGAGAAAGAGGAGAAATTACCTCTTCGATAAACGATGAGCAAATAGCCAAACACTTTATTTATTTAAACTATGGCATTGGAGCATACCATGTTTTGAATAGTCAAATTAATACTTTGACGCAAGAGGTGACGAGTCTATTCAAAAGCTTTTATGATTCCATTACAGGCAAATAAACTTGAATCCTTTTTTTTGACCAAAAACATACCGAACGTTCGGTTTTAAACTTTAAATCATAAATACAATGGAAGAAAAACAAAAAAAAATGACGGTTATTGCCAAATCGCTGATAATTGGGGTTGTTGTAATAATCATAGCTGTGCTTGGATTCAAATTTTGGTCAGATGCTACTCAGTACGTTGAAACCGACAATGCACAAATAGATGGCAATATTTTCACCATTCGTTCAAGCGTAACGGCTTATTTAAAAAAAATACATTTTACTGATAATCAATTGATTCAGAAAGGTGACACCCTCATTAGCTTTGATACAGCAGTTTTAGAGGCTAAAGTTTTACAAGCCAAAGCGGCTTTAGCAAACGCCGAAGCAGCAATAAAAGTAAACGCCAATAGGGCTTCTGCAAGTATGAACAACGTATCAGCCTCACTTGAATTATCAGAGGTAAATCAACAAGAAATTATTGCAGAAACAGCCAATTACAAAAGAGTACAAGAGGAATTTGAAAGAGTGAAAAAGCTACGTTTGATTAAGGCTATCACCCAACAACAATTTGAAGTAGCGGAATCTCAGTTAGCAACGGCAAAAGCAAATTTAGACAAGGCGATTGCTCGTAAACAAGCCGCTTTGACGAGTGTAAAGGGTTTACAAAAAACTGCTCGTTCAGAAGAAGCTCAAATCAGTTCATCAGAAGCATTGGTTGCTCAAAAAAGAGCAGAATTGGCTTTGACCGAAGAAGATTTGCATCACGCTTTTGTGATAGCTCCATGTGCTGGCATTGTTACAAAGAGAAGTGTACAACTTGGACAATACATAACAGCCGGGCAAAGTCTGTGTGCCATGATTGATGCTCAACAAATTTGGGTTTCGGCTAATATCAAAGAAACGCAACTGAAGTCGGTTCATATTGGGCAACAAGTAGAAGTCAAAGTAGATGCTTTTCCTGATTTAAAATTAAGTGGATTCGTCAACTCTTTTAGTGGGGCAACAGGAGCGAAGTTCTCATTGATGCCTCCAGATAATGCCAGTGGAAACTTTGTAAAAATTGTTCAACGTGTACCCATTAGAGTTAGCTTAAATCCTGTTCCTTCAAAGGTTACACTTTATCCGGGTTTAAGTGCTACAGTTAAGATAAAAGCACAATAATATGGCAGCTATTTCATCTATATCAACAACCTCGGCTTCGTATCCAACGGGTTTAACGAAAATTATTCTGATTGGTACAGCCATCTCTTGTGCCTTATTAGAGTTGATAGACACAACAGTAGTAAACGTTGCCTTATCTGAAATTAGTGGAAACATTGGGGCAAGTATTTCTGAAATTGCTTGGGTAGTTACAGGATATAGCATTGCCAATGTCATAGTTATTCCGCTATCAGCCATGTTTTCAAATTTGTTTGGACGGAAATATTACTTCACGGGTTCAATTGTTGTTTTCACTTTTGCCTCTATGATGTGCGGACTTTCAAACAATTTATGGATGTTGGTCTTTTGGAGATTTATACAAGGCTTAGGTGGGGGTGGGCTTTTATCTACTTCTCAATCTATTATTTTGGGTTCATTTCCGCCAGAAAAAGCTCCAACAGCCAGTGCTATTTTCGGATTGGGCGTAATACTTGGCCCAACTTTCGGCCCTGTATTAGGTGGGTTTATCACCGATACACTAAGTTGGCATTGGGTATTTTTCGTGAATTTACCCATTGGAATTTTAGCTACTTTTTTGTCATGGGGTTATGTTTCAGATTTGCAAGGCGTACAAAAACCAAGCAAACTGGATTTGTTGGGAATCTTGTATTTAGTAATTGGACTGGGCAGCCTTCAATATGTTTTAGAAGAAGGAGGTTCAAAAGATTGGTTTGAAAGTGAGGAAATCTTAGCTTTTACAGTAACAGCTTTAATTAGCTTGACAGCCTTTGTTTGGCGAGAATTGGTGATTGATTATCCAGCCGTAAATCTTAAATTATACAAAAGTTATAACCTAAGACTGGGGAATATTCTCAACTTAGTTGTTGGAACAGCCGTTACGGGTTCGGTTTTTATTTTTCCTCTTTTTGCTCAAACCTCTTTAGGTTGGTCTGCCACCCAAACAGGAGCATTCTTAATTCCGGGTTCATTAATGACAGCAGTGACGATGACATTTGTGGCACGTTTACTAAAAAAAGGTGTAAATCCTAAAATCATTATGAGTATTGGAGCCGTAATGATGTCGGGCTTTTTGATTTGGCTTTCCTTCGCTTCGGCAGATGCCACAGAAAGTTTTTTTATCATTCCGTTTCTGTTCAGAGGGATGGGGTCTGCTTTTATGATGTCGCCCGTAATTGGGCTATCCGTTGCCGGACTCAGAGGCAAAGATTTGGCTCAGGCAGCAGGTTTGTCCAATATGTTCAGACAATTGGGCGGAGCGGTTGGTATTGCTATTATTAATATTTTTCTAAATACCAGAACCGCACAAGCACGAAATTCCTTAATTCTGAACATCTCTGATTTTAATCACATCGCTACCGAACGGATACAAGGGCTTACCCAAGTATTCTTAGATAGTGGGTTTTCAATGGACGAAGCCAATAGTAAAGCAATGATGTTACTTGGAGGAACAATCAACAAACAGCAAGCTATTATTGCTTATTGTCAAGGCTTTTTTGTGATGGGCATTTCGGTATTAGCTTGTTTATTGATTATTGCTCTCATTAAAAATAGCCAAAATATTCAGCCGAACAGTAAAAAATAATTCAACGATGATGAGAAAATATATCTATATCCTGTGCCTTTTGATGATGGGTATCAGGGAAACGAAGGCACAAAATAGCTTGACTTTGAGCCTAAAACAAGCCCAAACGCTTGGTATCGAAAGACGATTTGACTTGAAAGCAAAGCTACAAGAAACGGAGATTTTACAACAAGAAATCATCCAAAAGCAACAAAACTTATTGCCTGATGTAAAAGCAACAGCGAATATCATGTATCATCCTCAAGTACAGTCAACCTTAATTCCTGCTGGTTTTGGGGGCTTATCAGAGCCAGCGGTGTTGGCTTTGGGAGCAAAAAGTATCAGTGTTTTTAGTTTAGAAGTAAAACATACTTTATATAATCCTTCACTGAAAACAGAGATAAAAATTGCTGAAACAATAAAATTGAAGGAAGAAGAAGCACATCGAGAAGAAATACTCCATGTAAAAAAGCAAATTACAGAAGCTTATCTAAATGTATTGCTTCGTAAGCTTCAACAACAAATTGCTGTTTTTCAAGAGCAAAGATTGCAGGAATACGTTGATTTGATGGAGGGAAAATATACGAATGGTGTAGT
>JACCDR010090470.1_pt1 | contig 35665 bp, 108 predicted proteins | sample 7446431 | NCBI WGS metagenome assembly JACCDR01 (sample SAMN15323443, study PRJNA562643) | freshwater metagenome | isolation source: river surface water | place: USA:Blue River Watershed | collected 2017-08-17 | reverse complement strand
GTTAGCCCGCTTCTGCGGACATGGCGAAATTGGCAGTACGCGGAAGTCTTAAAAATTTCTGCTCTCACGAGCGTGCGGGTTCGAGTCCCGCTGTCCGCACCAGGGTAAACTAAGCAATTCCGCTTAGCACCCACGCCCCTAGGTTGGGATGGGCTCCAACAATCTGCGGTAATCTAAGTATTACCGTCAGGAGTTACACATGGCGCATGCGATCGAATCAATGAGCTGGGTGGGCGACGTTTCTTCTGACCGTCCTTGGCATATGTCGAAGGATAAAATGTACGGGTACGGTGGTACCTCGCCACTGACCGCCAAAGAGACGATGGAATTGGCACGCCTGGATTGGCGTGTGGCCCTGCACCCTGCGGCTGTGGAAATTGGCGGTCAGATTTACAAGTCTGATGCGATTCACCACATCGTTCGGGACCGGGACTGCAAGATCCTCGGCACCGTGACTGACCGTTATCAGCCCATCCAAAATTCGGAGGCATTTGAATTCCTCGATTCGGTGGTGGGTGAAATCGGTCAACTCCGTTACGTGACCGCAGGGTCTATTGACGGAGGCAAGCGGGTGTGGTTGCTGGCTCAAATCACCTCGGAAGTTGGTACGCTGGAACCACTCCTGGGTGACAAGGTGTTCTCTTACCTGCTCTTGACTTCGGGTCATGACGGTAAGAACTCACTGCGAGCCAAGTTCACCACTGTCCGAGTGGTGTGTCAGAATACCCTCAACCTGGCCCTGCGCACGGGTGATGCTGGTATTACCATCAAGCACACGGGTGACCCAGCCCGCAAGGTGCGTCAGGCTCGTGAAATCCTGGGCCTGGCTTCTGATGAGCTGGAGGCAGTGCGACGGTCGTTCCGGTGGTTGTCTGAGCAAAAGGCAGACAATATCTTTACGCAGGACTTCCTGAAGCACATGACTCCTGTGAAGGACAATGCTACGGAAATGGCACTCACCCGTGCTGCCAATACGCAGAAGGATCTGCTGCAATTGGTTAACAGCGGGCGAGGCACTCACATTCCTGGTGTGTTCGGTAGCCGTTGGGGCCTGCTGAACGCCATCACTGAATACAACCAACACGAGCGTACTTACCGTACGAGCAAGGAGTCTCAGGAGCAGACCGATACGAATCGGTTTGACCAGATGTTTGGTGGTGGTCCTGCCGAGCGCATGAATCAGCGTGCATTGGACTTCTTGCTCCAAGATGCACCTGAATCGGTCTACAAGCCTACCAAGCGCAAGGAATTGGAACTCGCGTGAGCTAGGTTCCGGTCTTAAAAATTATCACAATTAACCGAGGGCGGGGGGTTAACAGCCCCTCGTAAGGTCCTACTGGCATGGTGTCAGTAGCTAGGTCCCAAGCCCTAGAACCTTAGAAGGAGCAAGTATGGCTAAGCCGAAACTCTCTATTAAAAACACCAATTGTTACACGGTGTTTTCAGATGATGAAACTTTTGAGCTTACGCATGGCTCATTTGTGGTCCTGGTGGATGGCGATTGTGACCTGGGTGACGATGGAAGCATGAAGGATTTGCTTTGTGAATATGATAAATCTCGTGATGCGCGGTGGGAGCGGATCGGGCGATCTATCCCTGAAGATCCTATGGTAAGTGTGAAGGTTGGTAAGGTGAGAGTCCGAGCCATCTCGGTACAAGTGCTTCTCCAACACTATCTCAAAACTCGGAGTGGTAAATAAACTATGAAATTCAAGATAGGCGATCGTGTTAAGGTAGTCGACAAACCAAACGAATTGAGTCACTATGGTGTGCGCTCGCTGGCCGGTAAAACGGTCATCATTCGCCGTTTTAATGGGGAGTCACACGAGCCCGCAATTAGGGATTTGAGCGATTTGATAGAAGTGCCACCTGGTTCTTTGGCCATCGATGTAAGCGAGGAGGGGAGTGATGAGGTCTGGTGGGTGATGGATTTTCACCTTATCCCCGACGAAGATTCACTTCCATACGATGAGTGGGTAAAGGTTCGCGATTGGAATAAGATTTACCGAGAGAAAACGAACAAATCTCTCCGTGAACTCTTTCATGAAGCTAAGCGTTAATCAGCAGGGCACTCTTTGGCTTTACTCGAAGGGGGAGGGGATCCTCAAGAGTCAGATAGGCAAGGTCTCAGAAGTAAAGCTCCGTACTGATGGTAGCATCCATGCTGTAGATGTTCGCAGCCTAGAGACGGGCTTGTTTTTCCGTATGAGAGAGGTGAGGGGTGAGCTAAGGACTGATGCTGTCATCCACTCTGGTAGTGCAAGTACACTGAAATATAAAGTTCTTTTTGATGTGGAGGATAATTTCTACGTCGTACATAATGACCAAATCGTGCGGTCAGATATTGACCTATCAACACCTGAATGGGAGTGGGAATGAAAGTCTGGGTAATTATTGATGGAGATGGTGATATTGTTGGCGTTTACGCTTCCGAAATCGACGCTGACCGTAAGCTCGAGGAGCCATCATCCTATCGAAAAGTAGCTAGTTTTCTGCACTACTCTGAACGTATTTCAATCTGAGGTGACCTATGGCGAGGCGAGTGGTAACTGAGCGATTCACTAAAAGTGAATTGTGGGATACTTTGCAGCCTGTTTTATCTCAACGAGGTTATGGGCAATTATGTAAAGAATTCGGTTTAGGAATTCTTGCGGATGGTATGCCCGAAGATCAAGAGTGTTGGGTGCCACCGACTGGTGTTGAAATTACTTTCACTACGGAGATTCATATGAATAATCCTATCGAAATTTTCCAGCACAATGGTAAAACGGTTGAAATCCACCACGATCCTGATGCAGAATCCCCTCGCGAATGGGGGCCGCTGGGTAAATTGGTGCTGCCTCGGGTACCTCGTGGTTGGCGAGAGATTAATGAGGGTGAGGGGTCTGGCCGGGTAGTGGCTAGCCTGCCCGTTTACATGCTGAGCCACAGTGGTGTGGCGGTTAGCACGAGTCCATTCGGATGCCCCTGGGACTCGTGGCAAGCCGGTACTATCTCCATCTATCGGGATGATCTGCTGAAAGCCTACGGTAAAAAGCGGATGAGCCCCAAGCTGCGCCAGCAAGCTATCGAAATCCTGAAATCTGAGGTTAAGACGTATAGCCAATATCTCTCGGGAGATGTTTATGGCTATGTGGTGGGCGAGGAATCTTGTTGGGGTTTTTATGGCATTGAAGAAGCCCGCGAAGCTGCTAAAGAAGTAGCTCACTGATCGCAAAACCTACAAAATACGGAGGGTAATATGCGATATACCGAAATTGAGCTTACGGAATCCGAAAAGCGTGAGTGTGGTAAACCAGGGTCATATTCGTACGCCTACTATGAGCGGTGTCAGAAGGCTCGCAAATATATCGACACTTACTTGAAGTGCGATAATAGGGGAGGTAGACGACTGGGTCGCTGTTGCTACTCTGGGCGGCTGGTTGCTACCCGAGTGGATGGAGGAGTGATCCAGCCTGAAGATATTGAGGCCCTTACGGCTATCGAGCGTGGGCAAATTCAGCGGCACAGGCTGTTGAATGAAAAAGAAGTGGAAGTTTACTGGGAAGTTGATTCTTCTGATTGAGGTGTTAAATGGCGCTTATCAAAATTACTGCCGAGAATGTCAAAACTACCTTTTGTACTACGGAGGTGATTGCAGATAGGGTGGACACTGACTATATCTGCCGTGGATTTGAGGGTATTGAGCACTCCGTAGTCGAGGGTGATCAGTACCATCTGGATTTCGGAGGCTCGATTCTGAATACCATGAAGCCCGTGCAGGTGGGTAGGCTGAGTTTCTGGCCACACCAGGTTGTGGGTGTACTTGACATGCTACGTAGTGTTGAAGACCGAGGTGGCTATGTCAAGCTCCACGGTCGATATTCCTGCCTGTGTATCGGCACAGAGGAGGCTGAGAGTATCAAAAATGAAGTAGAATCTCGCATGGCAGAGTTTGAGCGAATTGCTGATGAACAATTTGAACAGTGGCAAGCGAGGGTCAAATGAGTTGTTATTCATGTGGTAGTAAGACGTCTGGGTATAGTAAGAATAATGCTCGTCTCTGTAGCGACTGTGATAAACCATACTTCCCACCAAAGCCAAATAATTCTGCTTTGCCGCTAGTGAAAACTACGGTAATTTGGTTAGGATCTGGCGGACCCAGAGTGAGCTGAGTGAAACGTGATGCATTAACCCCACCCAAATATCCAGTAACATATAATGAATTCGGTTTAACGGGCAATGTATGGGGGTGGATATATTGGTGGTATCGGAATGGTATGGCCTATGCCGATGGCCAGCCTACTGTAGAATTGCGCAAAAAATTCCTAAAGTGCTATCATGAAGTGCATCTAGAGGTTGAGGTAGAGGTTGTGGCACTTGAATGCTTAAAGGAGGCCGTATGTTGATTGATGAGCTGTATGGATTTTTGGGTCGTAAGTTTACTCACCCAGTGTTGGCGCTTAGCGCAGTGTTGAATAAGGCGATTCTGGCCGAGCGTTCTAGGATTAGGGCTTATCAAGAAACCCTCAGAGATTATCCCAATCCTCACTGCTGGGATGACCTTGCGGTGGCAGAAAAGGATTTGGCTAAATGTCATGCGTTTATGGATCGCATCTCTATGGAACACCACTATACAGACGCGGGGCTGTCATCCTCCCGTACTATGCAAGCGGCTATCGCAGGTGCTTATGAGGCCAAGCAGTGAATTTACAAGAAATTATCTATAATTATAAAATGCTGTATTGGCAGGAGGGACCTGCTGCAGCTACCAAATATCTGGCTGGGCTAGATCTGGGCGAAGGTGTAGCCGAGGCTGTTGCCGCAACGTGTGTTTGAGGGACCTATTAAATGAATTTGGAGGAAATTATTAGGTCTTACAAATATATGTTCAAGTATGAGGGTAGGGAGGCAGCAGATAAATTCCTGAATGGTATTGGTTTATCTGAGGAACTTATTAAGGCTGTCAGTGATACGGTTCAGCGTAATACTACTACGAGGGATTAAATGATTGACCTTACCATTACCACTACCGACCGCAAGCAATTCACTAATACAGACCATTACGATATGGCTCGCCTAGTGTATAAGCGGTTTGGGCATGACCCAGGGGTAGCCACGGCAGCTTGGCGCCGTATGCTACAGAATTCAGCTACGGTAGATGGCTTTATGGAGCTGGTAAATGCTCCTGCCCATACACCCAATTGTGAAGGGACTTGTCGTGACTATTCGAGCCCGTAAACTTTATCGCACACCATTTCGTTATGATGGCATCTCCTACATCTGGGATGCTGATAATAATATGGTGGCAGATTTTAGAGACGAGAATCCTGGGTTTATTCGTGTACGTGGTTGGGGCCGGATTTCCTATATGAAGGACGCAGAAGCCCTGCACGATGAGGTGATTGCCCTCATTACTGACATTACTAAACACCACCCATCCGATCCTGCCAAGTGTGTAGAGGCTCTTAACCGGGAGTGGAATAATGTTGGACCCTAAAAAATTCCCCAATGAAGTGCACATTCTCTTTATGCATTGCTATGGTGTGTATCGCTATATCGTAGCCTCTTCCAAGCGTAGTATTCTGGCAAACATTGACAAGTACCATTTGAATAAATTCCAGGAAATGCGCTACCTGGTGGGCCGAGTGGCCGGTTTCCCGCCTGCCTATGTGGAGGCCATTAGGAAACAATTGCGGGAGCAAGCCGAGTCTCAGGCCGAACAGCTTTTCTCACACAAGGTAGCTGCCTTTAAAGAACATACTGGTAAGATTCCGGCAGGGGTTATTGAAGTAGAGGATGAGTACGGAGAGGTTTCCTACGAACCTCCAGCCCACATTACGCTGCCTACGGAAGATTGGGAGTCTGATGTCCCTCCGGTGTACGAGGGGCGCATTCAGCGCACTCTGTATATCCATGACCGCACTAAATCCCAGATTCATGTAATGCCTCCTTCAGAGGAATTTTGGTATAGGCCCGCAGTTACCTTGATTTTGGATGGTGATGAGCTGGAATTGCCTAAAGAAATTGCCGACATGAGGGCTGCGGCAGATGCGGAGTTTGAGCATGTTCAGAAACAACGTATAGAACAGGTGGAGGCTGGGAGATTAGACTACCGTAAAAAGTGTGTTGTTGAAGTGTTAGAAATCCTGGGGATTACTGAACATGCGATTGATTGACATTATGGAGCAGGCGAGGGTCCCGGCATTTAGAGCTATCCGGGTAATTCTGGATGGTGAGGTCATTACGGACACTCGTGTAGAAATTACCGATAACCTTACTCACCAGGTAGAGGTAGGTGATTATCGGTTTCGTTTCCGCCTTACACCTGCTGGATTGGTGTATGGTTTTCATTCCCATGAACCAGAAAAGGTAGTGGCTTAAATGAAGTACAATGAAGAATACTTTAAACTTTTGCTTGGTAATATCGATAAAGGTTGGTACATGATTGCCAAACCAAATCCGCCTGTCCCGCCCCATATTTCAGTAAGTACTAATTCCAAATATTCGGATATTGAGTGGGCACACGAAAAGCTTTCGGAGTATATGAAATCACAGGCCCTTTACAAGAAGGATATGGAGGTGTATGGGCGCAAGATGCATGATGGAAATGCAGCATTCACGCAAGATATAGCGAACTCTTTCGGTGCTGATCCTCAATTGGTTCGTAAACTGATTAAAATGCACGGTGAAGTAAACACTATTAAAAGTCAGCGAGGATTTCTTCACAAAATCGCAGCTTTTGCCAAGGAGGAATAAATGCAGCGGATTCCTCCCGATGGCGAAGACGGGCCTGGTGGCCTAGAATTGGTCCTGATTTCCGCAGCAATTGTGACAGCCGTATGGCTGTTCGCACTCTTACTTATTTAGGAAAATATGAAACTCGGTACTATCAAAGTTACCTTTAAGACACCTGACGCTATGGATAATGCAGTTGAGAGAAAGGCGGCAGAGTTAGATTTGGAAGAAGATGATGAGGTTATTGACGATATCCGGTATGCGTTGGAGCCATTCATTGAGTATGGTGAATTAATTACCGTAGAATTTGATTTGGATAAGGGTACAGCCCGTGTGGTGACTAAGTGAAAGCGCTGGTACGTTCATGAAGCGAATAAAAGGCCAGAGTAATCCGCTCATCCCCATCCCAGCCGCAGACCGGATGCGGTGGTTGGGTGAACGGCAACTAGATAAGGCTTTGGGGGCTATGGAGGACCGGCAGCCATCTATACACCCATGTGAATGTGGAAAGGTTAATTGTTGGGTGGGTAGTAAGGTACACGGAAAGCCACTTAGACCTTTCCCACAATTAAATATTGCTCCAAAACGCCGCAGCAATGGATTGGCCCTACTGCGTGCACTGGCTATAATGTCTCGTGGAGGTATTTGATGGATTTACATACAATTGCTGAAGGGCTCCGAGCGCTCTCGGATGATAAACTTAAATTTCTTTTTGATGTAATGGCGAGGGATAAGCCACAAATTGCTACGCTGATGATTCAGTCGGGCACTAATGCCCTGTGCGACTATGGGGTGGTACAGCGAGAGCGGTTGTCGGAGGCCAATGTATGCCTCTCATTCAGTGTTGTGCCCGCAGATCGAGCGTTGCGTGCTCGCCAGCTTCGCGCTCTACTTGACTGTGGGATCTATAAGGGTGCAGGGATTGAGGCTGACTTGCAAGAAGAATTGCAAAAATTGCTGCGAGACCCTGATGTTCAATCTTATCTGGTGAATCACCCTCTGGAATATCCTGAACTTTATCGGGAGTGACTATGAAGATTGAAACTGTTGACGGTGAGATTCGTTGGTCACTGGGCTATATTGATGGAAGGCGTTTTGATCTCTACTATAAGTTTCCAGCCATTACATTCATTAGTAATATGAGGGTGGAGAGCTGGTCAGTTTCAATTATGTGTGATTCAAAATATTGGAAACTTTATCCAGGGACTTATACCGATCAGGAGGTGGAGGCTATTCTGGCGAAACATCCCGAGGGCACTGTCTCCACCACTTTGAGTGAACGCCGAGATTTTTCTATTGAAGTTAAATCTTACGGGGGTACTGAAGTATTCCGGTACTATCCCAATGGCGTAGTTTGGCGAAATATGGGGGATGAGGCGATTGGGATCATTGCTCATTCAGAAGAAGAAGCAATCAAATATCTCTTTGAGCGCTATAAACACGGAGGTCAGGTTATGAACGAAATTACTGGTGCTTTTTATATGGTGTATTCTCCTAGCGGCTCCACTCCTCCCAAAGTAAAGTATGCTGAACCAGATGCAGCTATTGCAGAAGCCGAGCGTTTGGCTAAGGCTAACCCTGGGCAGCAATTCTATGTAATGCAGGCACTTTCCGTTTCGCAGTCACAGGCCGTGGTACAAACGGAGCAATTGAAATGAAATATTCTGTATGGCGGGAACGACACTACGCTAACCCCGAAGGCCTGCGTCTCGGGCAGCGTTTTTACAATGAGTTTTTGCGAGGGGGTGTGGTGGCGGATGGACCGAACACTCTAGTCCCCAATCTGTTTAATGCGGAGGATGGTAAGGCAGAAGAGTTGATTATCAATTATCTGGTAGCCACTCAACATTACCCTGATGTACCGAGCACCAAGTGAAGTGGTATAGGCGACTCCTACGTCCTAGGGTTAACGACACCTTTGCAGCCATCCTAGCACAGATCCCCCCGACTTTCAAGCTGTATGGTGCTCATACGGCAGACGATCTGCTGCGAGCGGTGGAGGCAGGCGAGCCCCTGGGTACTCAATATATTGAAGTTTGTTTAAAGGTGGCCATGTATGAGCTTAAAAAGTCCAGTTCTGACACGCTATGATGAGTTGCTGGCGGTAGTCTCATCAGATTCACTTGCTAGAAATAGGCATAAATTGGAGGATTTGCTACAGCAGCAAACGGAAATCCACAATAAGATTTGGGAATTGCCTGTAGACATATGCGATGAGCTGGATTCCCTGGGTTATGACCTGGATACAGCCCGCTGGCCTTGTACGAATTTGCGAAAGGAATTGGTAAAACTGTGAGTAAGGCTGAGGAAATTGCTGTTCAAATGAAGGCAGCGGGGCTTCCTGGGGCTTTTGTTGACGCAGTCCTTAAGGCTACGGCTTACAGTGATGGGTTTACTGATCTGATGGAGATCTGGGCTGAAATGCCCTCAGAACGTGAAGCTGTTATCTCTGATTTGTACCAACACCTGAAGGAGTTAAAGTGAAAATTAACCCTGATTTGCTTATCGAGTGCGACGACGACGCCGAGGCTTCCGAACTTATTAACTTGACCCAGCGACTAATCGCTGGTACGGTCGCCCTCGCAGGACCTACTTGCCCATTAATCCTTTGCAAGTGGATGGATGAGGCGGCAGGTATCTTGGAGGAGGAGGATACCTATAATCGCAGGACTATCATGGCCCTGCAAGTAGCCCCTGTCCGATTTGCCCTTTCCGCTGCCCTGCACTTTGAGAGGTGAATGTGAAACGCGTAATTCAAACTGTCGAATTTACTGTGGAAATCCCTGATGATGTGGACCCGGAAACATTGACTATAGAGTTCCCTCTCGGATTGACGTTTGTTCACGACAGTCATGGACCACTAGTTAATGCCACAATAACGGGTTATACTACGACTAATGTGGAGGAGGTAGAGTGACACTATCAAAATTAACGACATTTTACTGCAAGCCACCAGGTATCTCTAATAGAACTGAGCTGACAGAAAATCCCACTATCGCCAAATGGGCTGAGCGATTGCACTTGGCTGGTTATAAACTAGATTTTGAGCATGCAGAGACGCAGTTAGGTTACTATACTTTCATGATTGATTCTGTCAATGGTTCTTTTTGTCTAAATCAGGACTGGTTGACATTCTCTTCCGCTGCTGAAATTGAATGGGGTTGGGTCAAACCACTAGCTCTGGCGGAATATTGGGAGGAATTTCACGAGGATGTTGCTGCAGGACGAATGGAAGTAATAGTTCGCCACCATACCGACATAGGGAAATGAGAATGAAAATTTCTATCTACAAAGACGATATCCTCTACAAAACCATTACTACCCTGGCCGAGTTAGGTAAATTTCTGGCACAAAAGGAGCCTGAGTCTGGTTTGCCTGAAATTAATTACCCACCTTCGGATGCCGAGGAATGGGCATGCTTCCGAGCATATCAGGCAGAAGAGCGTGATATCTATCACTCTCGCCAGGCTACACTGTTGGCCCTCAATTTTTGTGAACAAAATAGCTCTGGCGACTTCAAAGCCGTTATCAGCGAGGTTTGAATTATGGGTTACAATACAGATTTTACTGGAAGTTTTAAGCTCGACCGCCCGCTTGCTCGTGAGCACCGCATTTATCTGCAGATGTTTTCAGAAACCCGTCGAATGAAACGGGATGCTAGGAAGGCTGCAGAATTTGCAGACCCCGTCCGCGTAGCTGTTGGGTTGCCTATCGGTATTCAAGGCGGATACTATGTGAGTGCCATGGGCTTTGGTGGGCAGTACGAAGATAGCTCCGTTGTCGATTATAATGAGCCACCTGCAGGACAGCCTGGGCTGTGGTGTAAGTGGGAGCCTAACGATGATGGCACTGAAATCGAGTGGAATGGTGTTGAGAAATTCTATAATTATATCGAATGGATTGAATATCTGATTGCTCATTTCCTTACCCGCTGGGGCTATAAGCTGAACGGCGAGGTTGAGTGGCAGGGTGAGAACCGAGAGGACCTGGGCAAGATTGTTATTGTTGACAATGTAATTGAAATTAAACGAGGGGTTATTACCTATGTCTCTGAGTGAAGCTCTTATGGATTTGGCTAAGCAGTTTCCCCTGGGTGAACAAATGGTGAAAGAAGCGCCAGTGACTTTCATCCGTATGGTTACGGAGGCAATTATTGATTTACGCCAGGAAAACGAAGACCTGAAAGACGAACTTCGCAATTGGTACCGCAGTGGAGATTGACCAATACCCTCTCGGCACAGATCGGCTGTGGATGGCTCATTACTATAGGGTTGTTTAAATGGATAGGGAATTTATTATCAACCGTCTCATTGAAGACCATATCGATACTATGCAAAATGGTGATGCAGATAGTTGTGGGTGGATGAGAGACCTCCTGCGGAATGGCCGCAAGGGGTTTGATGATTATACAGACCAAGAGTTGCAGCAAGCTTATGAAGATGCAGGACTTGATGATGAATAAGACCCAATTTTTCCGAGCTCTTAAAGCCGCTAATAAAAAGCGCAACAGCAAGGAGTGCCGCATTGCTCAGTTGCAAAACGAAATCGAGCAATTGCAGGACCAGTTTGATGTGGAGGACCCCTATAAGGAAATCAATCGAGAGATTGATAATTACTTCAGTCACCACTTTGCTAAGTTTTTTCCAGGCCAAAGATACGATCATGGGAACTATGCAGCCATTATCCTGAGTGACCAAGGTCCCATGATGGCATTTCCTTATGCCGCACTGTTTGATAATGAAATCTCTAAGGCTTTTAATAAGCTCTTTCAAGTGGGTTATGACCAATGAATAATCAGCGTATTTTCGGTATTCCAGTTCTTATCGATACCTGTGCTCCCGACGGCTCTCCGCTTAATGATTCTATCTACATGGATATGAATCGCTGGGACGGGGATACCCTCGCTATTGACGAGCAGACTCAAGAGGTTACCAGAGAGTATCTGGAACAGTCTGATCGCCTGGAGGTGGCCCGTACTGGCTCCGTTATTAGCCGGGTGGTGGCGGAACAGGTTAAGCGAGCAGAAGCCGTCACAGATGGTCCAGGTGTCTTTATCCCTAAGGTGGTGCGACGATGATGTACGGTCTTTTCCGACATTTCTATATGGGTGAAGCCTGGGAAGAGTTGGTGGCAGTATCTAAATCTCAGGAAAAGTTGCAGACGCTAGCGGACGAAATCAAGGCTACTGTTCCAGATGCCGATTTTGATATTCGGGAAGTAAGGGAGTTGGAGTAATGAAATCTCTCACTGCCAGTATGATCTTAAATCGTCAAAAATTCAATGGAATGAGAGGGGTGTTACGATGAGTGAAAATGATATGCGCCGTGCAGTAGAAGAAATTTTGATTGATAATGGTATGGACAGCGACCTGGCTACCATTACCGTAGATGCTATGTCGATTTCAGAAATTCAATCTTATCTTCAGGAGGTGTCATGCGAGGAAATTGTGTGAAATGTCGGCGGTGCAACAAGGTGTTGCGCTCTCGCCACCGTAAAGACCGAGTGCAGTGCGGTTGCCCCAACGCTACTTTTACGGATGGCGGGATGGACTACCAACGCTACGGAGGGGTTGACCTCAAGCTCGTGCTGGTGCTAGAGTCACCTCGCGAGCCCTACCGCGATGATCCCTTCGCTTTCCCACAGGAGTAAACCACATGTCCCTTACTTTCGATCTTACTCGTATTAAGAATAGTGAAGAAATTGTTGACTCTCCTATTACTGAGGCTGTTATTTGGGCCACTATCGCGACAGGTATTAATCAGATTACAGAGGAAAACTACGAAGATTTCTATAAGCGAGTAAATGCTGGAGAGCGGGTATTCGGGACATTCCTTACCCACGAGGGTAAGCCGGTATTTCTGAAGCTGGAAGATATCCAACGTCTGGTTGGGCTTCAGACGAATGCCTCACCTAAACGGTTGCGAGATTTCATTTACGAATTGGGTAACAGGGTTTATAATAAAATCTGAGGGATTACAAATGCAAATCATTAAAACTCTTAAGTCTTTCGGTATTATGGCTAAAATCCAAAACCAGCATCGAGACCTTATCGATAATGATGCTTTCTTTATGACACTGTCAGATAACCGAAAGGAATTGTTGCTTAATGATAAGGGCCGGGTTGAAGTTCTGAATGGAGACCGTAGCTTTAGGCAAGTGATCCTGAAGGTTACGGAAGAAGCTCGTGAAATCAGGATGAATAATAGCGGTTCTTATTTTGAAGATCGCACTCATGCTATTACGCGCTTTCGCCGAGTATACAACGTCCCTGACTCCACTCGTTTTACTTACAATAAGCGCAGCAACGTGCTGGTAGCCCGTGCACCTGCCACTACCACCTATTTCCTGGTGGGCTTTGATGAGCGGCATATGTTTATCTCGGAATTGCCAGAGCCAGTCCGTACAGTAAAAGAAGCTCACGAATGCCTTATTCCCAAGGAAATTCGTGGGAAATCTTATGTTCGGCAGGGTGAGTTTTTCCTCGTACCACTGAATAAGGCAGAGTCGGATAAGCTGTTTCGTAATTCTAAGCGCTTTGATATTTACAGTTTTGATGACATTGGCGAATCTGATCACACAACCTCTATTCTGATTGAAGATGACGATTCCAATGAATATGTAATGGGAAAAATTGGCAATGAACGTCACGAGTTGTATCTGGACCGGCTGCACCGAGTGTACCGCAATCGCGAGGTAGTTCGGGCTGGCCGATTTTTTGACTGACCGCTATCTAAATAGTGGACTTACTACTAGGAGCAAGACATGCGCTATCGTGTTTATGTACGAGAAATTCACCTTTCTATGATGATGATTGAAGCTGAAAGTGAGGAGGATGCCCGTAAAAAGGTGGCGGAGGGCGATGGTACTGAAGTTGACATTGAATTTGTTCGTACCCTGGATAATCCAGCCGAATTTCGCGTAGAGGCTGTGCGTGGGGTATAGCGCTTATGTGGTGGTGGAGAGTCACAAGCAGTTAACCCGAGCTTACGAATTTCTTAAAGGAATTACTCCTTTCGATAAGCTGGTAGGGCGAGAGGCAAGCGTTAGTCACTTTACCTCCTATCCGGTATGTGGCGATGATCTGGATTATCGTGGAGTTGATGGTCCACTGACAGTAGGGTTTAATTTTAGCACTTCAGGTGAGGCAGCACCTTATCTGTATTCCCTACTCCGTTTTATTGCCCTGCGTGTAGGTTCGCAGCGTACCATTGAAGGGGTACTTACCAAGTATATTGTATATGATGGTTGCGAATGTTGGCCTGTAGGTAATTGTGCCTCAAATGGTATTTCTGCCGACTACCCTAGAAAATTCGACGATCCGAATGACTTTAAGAAAATTCTGGCAGAAATGAATCGCCTGGATAAACTTTGGCCGCTGGAGGATGAATGAATTGTTATAGTTGTGGTGAAAATCACCCTTATTCTCGCAGTACCACCCCCATTTGTGCATGGTGCCTTAAACCATACTCCCCGCCTGTGGTTCAAAAGGAGCAAGCTGTAGCCTTTGACTTTCAGGGTAACCCAATTAGACTGCGCGACCAGATTGCATATGCTGTAGGTGGGGTGCTATACACTGCCGTGGTTACGGGAATGGGTCAGTTCAATAAAGGTGGTCGCACTAAAACCTACATTGAAGTTGAAGGTGCTAAAGGTCCAGTAACTTTGCGGGCTAGAGAAAATACCACATTCATTCATAGTGTGGTGAAACTTAAATGATTTTTTTCTCAATGCCAAATGACTCTGATAAAATCCCTAGATATTACGATAATCTGAGATTTGCACTCGGACTAGGTGATATTGTATTATTTGACTCTGGCGGTAGAGCACGTATAGGGGTGGTTGATAAGTTGGCGGATAAGACGGTGACTGTATTACTTTGCGACCGCGTCAGAAGCGGCTGGCGATCTACTAACAAAAGGGTTGCAATTGGGCCATTTGAAGAAAAGCCCCGCAGGTGTAGCTTCCCGGTAACTCGCATTAATCACACCTTTGGCATTATTCTTTGAAAGGACATATGTACCTCGTACGATACAATCCCTCGTCACCCATTTATATTCGATATTTGTTTTTTAACAATAATCTATATGGGGCTCATGATTGGGATCTTACAGGCAATTTATGTGATGCTGAGCGTTTTCCAGACTTGGATAGTGCCCGTACAGCCATCCGTCGTTTTTGCGAGCGTACGGAATTGCTGCACAGTAATTGCGAAGTAATGCAGTTGGAGTTTAAGGTGATTGAAAGGGGTGTCTAATGTATTGGGTCAGGTATACCAATCCTAATGGTAGCAGTTTTTTTCTGGGGCGTCCTCTGACATTATTCACCACATTTGATAGGCGAACGATGGCTTTTGAACGTGCCGAATGGGCTCGTGAAGCTATCCGCGAATACTGCAAAAGAAATGGTTTTAGTAATACTCAGGGCTTTCAAGTAGTCGAAATTCCCTTTCAGGTGGTAGACGATGGAACATGAACCTATCCGCCTGGATAAAGTAGAGTGGTTCAATATCGCTGGCCGAGGAAAGGTGGCTGTAGTTGATATGGCCGATTTCCCCCCTGGGCGCAAATTAAATGTGGGAGATACTCTCTATATCGAAAACACGCTTTATATTTGCAGGGGAATTGAGACGGGTCATAGCACTAAACGCGGCTTGCTCGTAAAGGAAGTTAAATGAAATATACTTTTGTAGTAGAGTGGATTGAGGAACCTGATGGTTATTGGGCACGGTGTTTGCAGCACCCCGATCGCACGACTTTGCGACACGATCCTGAATCTGCTATTAGAGCCCTCGTAAGAGAACTTAAGGACCGACCACCACCCACTAATGAAATTATCCCGGTTTATCATGCGGGTGATGTATATGGTATTACTCGCCAGGAATATGTGGAAGGCTTGCAGGCAATGCTTAAGCCTGATGGCTATTCGGGCAAGTGTCCGACCTATCCATTCCTTAGTGGGGTACGGACAGCCGATACCCCACGACTTTCTCGCACTCAAATTCAAGACTTGTTAGCCGCAGAAAGGCTGTCTCGATGAGTCAGGTAGTTAATTACTATATCTATATCCACCGGACGGCCAAACAACAACGGGCTGTAGGAACAATCAATGCCATTGAAAATGGTATTTATATCTACGACCGCACTGTTAGTACCCGAGAACGGGCTGTGGAGAGAGTGCGGGAGCTAAAAGCGCAAGGTAATTGTACTGCAGTTTACTTGGTTAATCATACTATTAACGGTGCTTTTTACTAGGAGCTAAATGACTGACATTATTTCTGATGATGAGGCAGCTAAGCAGATTAACGCCCTGCTGGGCACTAAGCAAAAATGGAAGTCGATGAAGGTCACTGCAGAGCCGTGGCTTCAGACAGTGGAGCATCCGGATGCCTCACTGGATCTTCTCAAGAAATTCGCCTCCATGAATATCCCTTACATTTCTGGTCGGGTAGTCCTCCACCCCAAATGTCCAGAAGAACTTAAGTTGCAAATGATTACCGAGGGAGATGACTATGCCCGTGAATTGCTAGCTCTAAATACGGATTCTGAAAAAATTATCAATGAACTCTTCAAGTGCGGAGAAGATATCTGGAATGTCCTGGCTCTAAACCCGCATATCTCCCACGCTATGCAGGCACAGCTATTCAGTACAGGTGATATTTATGCTCTTAGGGCATTGTCCAGACACCCTAATTTAACAGAAAAATTAAAGACTTCGCTTAAGAAAAATGGGGATTTCATTATCCAAAAGAACTTGCCATGAACCGAGTATTCTTAATTAATTACCTGGCACAAGTAACCATTAATATGTCCCAACATTCATCGGCAGAGTTTGCCGATTATATTAAGAATGCGAAGGACGGGGAACTTTGGATTCCTGCCGTCTACCGCATTCTGCATAATTGTTGGGGAAAAAGGGAGGACTTGGTAGCATGAGACAAATCGGTGGCTGGACCTTTGCAACTATTCTGACAGCGGCTATAGTCGCTGAAACACCACATGAGCCTGGTAGCTGGCTGTTGCTGACTGCTATGGCTCTTATTACTCTGTTTAAAGTAAAGGAATATCGTAATGAGTAATATCCCTGATTGGGTTGATCCTCGTATGCACAAGTTCTACCATCGTGGGGTGTGTAGTGAATCATATCACTTTGATGCCCGAGAGCGGTGGGCCAATATTAGTGACTGGGGTTATGTGGATGAATTGAGGTCTACATCATTCATCAGTACCCAGGGAACCACTATCTGCAAGTATTGTGCCCGAGAACTTAAGCGAGAAGAGAATCTGCGTTTTTGCGTATGCACTTCTGCAGTTAATGAAATGGAAATCATTAAGGAAATTGAGGTGGTAGAGCGAGAAGCTCGCAATAAAGTGTATGAGCTTAAGCAGCGGATTGAGACTGAGTGCCCTCAAAACCGAGAGCGACTTAAAGAATACGCTATGAAATCTATCGAACATCAGTTCAGAAATCCAGACCAGGTTATTGAGCGACTGGAGATCCGATGAAGCTGGCTACACGACAGAAATGGGTTGACGCCCTCCGATCAGGGCAGTATAAGCAGGGTAAGGGGTGTCTCCGAGAGGACGGCAGATACTGTTGTCTGGGGGTGCTGGCAGAAATTGAGGGATTGCTTGATGCGGATGGTGCTGTGGATGATAATAAGGCTCTGTTGCCTCGCGACATTCTGCCACTATTTGAGCAACGCATACTGGCTACTATGAATGACGACGGAGCTACATTTATTGAATTGGCTGATAAAATCCCATCTCTCATTACCTGTGAGGATTAAATGAAACGTGAAATTCGTGATAAGTGGGTAGCTGCCCTGCGTTCTGGCCGGTATAAGCAGGCTGTCAATTATCTCAGGGTGACTCGCCGAGGCAGCACCTGTCACTGTGCTTTAGGTGTACTGGCAGAAGAACTAGGGCTTTTTGATGGTCCGGGCGAGCGGGAGGCCACTATTAATGGTTCACCTAATTTCCTACCTGAGAGTATTATTCCGGAGCCATCTCAAAGAGCTGTTTCATTGCTCAATGACTACTGTGCTATGACTTTCCCTGAACTGGCCAATTTTATTGAATCCCAAATCCCGTGTGAGGAGTGAATCGTATGCGTACTATGAAAGAAGCAGAGCGTTTTTTCCGTAAGTATTTCCCCCGTGGGTCTATGACCGTGGATAATGGGGAAGTCGTTTTCCACACAGGGACTCAAGTGATCGGAGGGGAATTGGAGCCCCTGGATGAAGATGAGCCTGTAAAGGAAAAGCAACCTTTCCCACGGTATAAGGACTGAATGATTAAACTTACTCGCCATTATAACGGGGCTTTCGTTAGCTCCATTACTCTGTCCACTGATGAAAGTATTCTGGAATATATTAAGGTGGCACCTGCTGCTGAAAAATACCTGATTAATGAATGTATCTGGTTCGGGTGCCTGGAGCCTCCCTATACTGAAGATAATTGGACTTACTCTATTGAAAGGATCAAATGAATAAATATCGTGTTATCCTTACGGTGGAGATTAAATACGATGGTGACGTGGATCCTACCGACTTAGACCTGGAGGGATTGTCGCTAGCTGAAAAGGACGGGACTATCGACTGTCACTTTTCCTGGTCTAAACCTAAAGTAGTGGCTGTTGATGAAGAGTGATATTTCTGTATTGCCATTACAAGGCTGGATGATATATTATAGTGATTCTCCATACGGCAGGCAAGAGAATAATCTGAAAGAAATCACCCCTATTCTCCATAGGGACGGATGGTACTATAATCGTAGAACTAAATTAGAGTGGTACGAGTACCGGGGGCGGGCTTTCCTGTCCAAAGATAATAAGCAGTTTGTATATGAACTTAGCCTGCTTAATGCTAAAGTGTTGACTACCAGGGAATTAAGTGCATATAAAGAATTATTAAACCTTAAGCCTCCCAAACCAATGCGAGATCAGATTACCAATCTATTGCAGGCAAATAAGGAGATTCGCCATCTTCGTATGATACACTTAGATGGGTTCCGTGTCAGAGAACGATTCAATAAATTTAAGGGAGCTATTAGTGAAACCAAGAGAATTGCGTAAGGGAATGTCGGTTTTCTGGCGGGACCCGGAGGGCACTTGCAGTGGGTATGGCACTGTGGTAGACCTCCCTCCGCTAGCTGAACTTAACCGAGAATCAATTATTGGTATCAAAAAGGCTGATGGTGGCTATGTGGAAGCCTACCCGGCAGAATTGGATAACTCGGAATGATTACGATTGCCTATGACCCCTGCAATGGCATTGCATTGCGGGATTCTGAAGCAATGGGGTTTGCCTATAGTTTGGCTGATTTATCTGGTGCTCACGAGATTACTGTAGCTAATTGGCTAACTATTGATGCTATCCGGCTGGCAGTTAAGCACGGTGTTCTAGACCATAAAAATATCATGTTCGATTGGGGAGCTACTATCGATGCTGACGGTAGACTCTCCACTACACTAGATATCATTTCTGATAGAATCCTTAGCGATCTACTCTAGGAGTCCATATGTGCAAGCCTGAAACGAACCATACCGAGCCTCTTCGTGGTGCGGTGTCTGAGATTATCTCTGGACTTTCCGCACTCAACATGCAACCGGATCCTATCCCACCCGAGGAGCAAACGCCCGACAATAACGGTTACCTCTCCCAAACCGACCGCTGGGTCGAACATGCTTACGAGCACTTCCAAGCGGCCATCCAGTGCATCCGCAAAGCAGAAAACAACACTTCATTTTCCTCAGTAAAGCTGCTTACGGACATGCTGGGTGCTGGCGATATTACGGATATGGAGGCCCTCCAAGTGCTTTATGACATTAAGGAGGCCCGAAATACCACCCCTGGGTATCTGCGAGATATCCATAAGAAATACACACAGATGATGCAAGAGGATTGAAATGTACTACCATACTAAAATTACTATCTCGGTTCTCAGTGATAAGCCACTGGGTGATATGTCACTGGCTGATTTGGATTACTTTATTACTGATGGGGATGGTAGCGGCAAAGTAGACCAGGGAGAATCAGTACCTATTTCTCGCGAAGAATTGCAAATCCTTTGCGACCAACACGGTAGCGATATCTCATTCTTTGTAGGCGATGAGGACTGTGATGAGTGAGGCAGATATGCTTAAGGAAATCAATAATATATTATCCGGAAGCTATAGCGAGCTGGGTATTGGCCAATGGTGGAGTCGGGCTCGCGTAGAGCTAGCTGAAGCGGAATTTGCAGAGTTTAAAATAGAATGGGATAGACTGGTAGCTCTGCACCCTAATAGAGTTATAGGTTCCTCCGGGCAGAATGAAAGGGTTTGGGTTGATAATTTATGCATTGAGTCTAAAATTGACACCTGGGTTAAGCGCTGGCCTAAGTGGTTTCGACTATCTCCGATACACGTTTTTCGTCTACAGGAAGTTCATGCGAGATAATATTCCTGATTTGATTCAATTCACGCTGGCTACTGTTGTGGCCATTTACGGTTATTCTTCAGCTATCCCAGACCTGCAATTTGGAGCAGGGTTTAGTATGTGCTATGCATTTTGGTGTTTTTATGATATGGGACGTAGGGTGGTTAATAACTCAGGACGGCAGAGGGGCTAATTATGGGTACTGTACTCTACATGCTTAATGATGGCATTAAAACTATCTTGCACATTTATAGGGAGCCGGAAGTGGGCGAGGCCGTCCTTTCAGAAATTAATTATGAACTTAGCAAGCTGTCTGCTTATTATGAACAGATTGAGGTAGAGGCTGATAGGTGCCGAGCCTGGGAAATGGGTTCCCTGTATTGGGATGACCATGTAGAGATTAAATCTAAATTGTCTACTTTCCTTCCTCCCCACACTTACCTAAACTTTAACTCTTTCTCCGTGCGCTTGGCTCACGTACCTATGGATTAACTATGGCCTGGTTGGTCTATAACCCATCCACTATTACTTTCACAGACCTGATAGAAAAAGTATTCTGCGTATTTCAAGAGGAGGATGTCGCTGTGGCAGAATTGGCTGAGTTTAAGGAAGAGATAGTTCGTTTGGGGCAGTTTAATAGAATCGAGATTTGTGAAGGTGATGTGGTAGTGGATGATGAGTATGTGGACTCTAAACTCGGAACCTGGCTATGTGAAGGTAAGATATTCTATCCCGAAAATTTTGATAATCTACAATTGATGGAAATTAAATCCAGATAGGATATAGTCATGGCCTGGTTATTAAAGAGTGCGCATATCGATCCCTATGAGAGAAATTGGCATTCTCCTTATATAGCCTGCTATCAGGATGAGGACGTAGCTAGGGCAGAGCTAGCGGAAATTAAGGAGGAAATCGCTAAGTTCGGTGAGTGTGGCTTTTTAAGGATAAATGGAAGCAGAGTTACTATTCGTGTCAACTCTCTACTAGAGCGTTCATACCAATCTAAATTACATAACTGGTTCTCTGATGGCAGATATCGCTGCCTGTTTTTCAATAAACTAACCCTAATCGAAGTTCCCTCACGATAAAGGACTTATGAAATTCTCTTTTACCCGCGTTTCTGGCAATGAGAAAACTGGCCCAATTCCCACTGTCATGGTCACCCGTGACACCTGTCCACCTTCCTGCCCCCTCTACAAAGCCGGTTGCTATGCTCGTGCAGGTATGGTACGGATCCATTGGGATCGGGTGGAGGAACGCGGTATGTCCTTGGAAAGCCTCGCTGCCAGCGTTAGGGCACTGCCACGCAATCAAGTGTGGCGCTACGGTGTTGCGGGTGATCTGCCAGGCACCGAGGAGGACGTAGACGCGGAAGCCCTGCAAACCCTGTGCCACGCCAACACAGGAAAGCGAGGTTTCGCTTATACCCACAAAAACCCATACGTAAATCGTAAGGCTATTCAACAAGCTAATCAATCAGGCTTTACTATCAACCTCTCGGCTAATAACCTGACGCAAGCCGACGACTACCTTAAGTTGGGTATTGCTCCGGTAGTCGTGCTTATCCCACACGACATTTCAGATAATAAAGTGGCTATCAAGAAGCCTTCCAATAATCAGCGGAATATTAAGACGGTTCCGGTGTGGAAAACCACTACCACTCCTGCCGGTAATCGGGTAGTGCAATGTCCTGCGGAATACCAGGATTCCTTACAGTGTGCTACTTGCGGCGGTAGGGAAGGCCCACTGTGCGCTCGTCGTGATAGAAAATTCATCGTCGGTTTTACTGCCCACGGTACCTCCAAAGCTGCTACTTCACGAGTCGCCCGTGGACTCCCGGTGATCCAATGAATGAATTGCTGAATAAATATGCGGAAATTTGCAAAGCGGTGGAAGAGTATGTTCTGACTCGTCTTAAGTATGAAACACTGTTGCTGGCCCTCAAAAGCCCCGGAGATAATATTATTGTGGGTGATATGGGGGATGCCTATATTGAGCGTAATGGGAACCTCAAAGAAATTCCTGGCAGTCCTTCGCTCGTCGAGCAGTTAGCTTTTATTCGCCGACATTCCGTAAGTAAATTGCGGGCCGAGGTAGACGGCAAGCCGTCTGAGCTTGAGAGCCTCTGCATGGCATACTCAGACAATCTAGAAACATACGCGCAAATCGTAAATGATTCCGTAGCACAAGGTATTATTGAAGATAATTCATGTCTTCAGTGGACAGCGGCAGGGAGTCGGATGCAACAAGCTATTGTTGATTCTATCAGGAGTCTCATTATTGATAAGAAAATTAAGGTAATTGCCAATGATTAAGCACGAAATTGCACCGCTGCTGGGTTTTGATGAATTCGGACAACTGGTTTTTGCCAAAGTAAATGAATGGTGTACCGAGTACCGAATTCTGCCCAAGTCTCTATTGACCGCCTCTTGCACAGTCTGCGGTAAGGGCTTTGCCCTAACGGCTGAGGAGCTAGGCAGCACTCGAAAGCATAATGGGGGATATGCGCATAATCGATGTTACCGAGCGGTACAGGCAGCGCAAGAGGAGACGGTTTGGCGAGCGTGTCTTTATGCTGCCGATATCCGGTTTAGAGAATATACGGAAATTCCCAACGGTTATGATGAGCATGGTCCACCCTGGGCTATCTTCGCTTTCCCTAATTTCACATTGAGGTGGGGGCGACGAAAGCGAGTGTGGGAATTGGTGCTCCTGGGTAAAATTGACCCGGATAAGTGGGCGCAAACTATCTGGGGGAAAACGGAGAATACCAAAGAATTCCAGCAAGATAAAGCCCTGTTGCATGTCTGGAATGTGGGTGAGGCTATTACGGCTCTTAAGGAAATGGGAGAATTGATTGCATGAAAACTTTCGAAAAGAATAGCATCCTATATGACTATTGTGATGGCGAGAATATTTGGTTTGAACCTGAAGCTATCTACCACAAGTTCGGGTTTGCGGATGGAGATTTGTTATCGGATTTATATTGGGATTGGCTGAGTGATAATGGCATACCTCATTCCGACAGAAGGGATGTCCACAAGATCCTTTATAATGTAGTTCGCAAGTGGGTTATCCCTCCCGAAATAAATCTGGAATTCGAAATCACCCCTCATAATCCAGTAAGGAATCGGGATGAGCCTGTGGATTACTTGCCAGAAGAAGTCCTGGTTAGTTTATCACTTATTTACGAAGAATTTCGGAGTGCACACGAATGACTAAGGAAGAGTTAGCTCTAGTTAATAAAACTATCGATGCTGTAGTAAATCGTTTGCGACTTGACGCCGAATCTATGGAGCTAAGCCCTAAACACTGCGGCAGAGTTGAGCGTATAGTCGATAACCAGAGATTTATTGCTGATTGGGTGGATCGTGACCGAGGCGATATTATTTTCGAAGCTTTTAATCACGACATTAACTCGGAGGATAAATGAGCACTCGTTCTTCTATTGCGGTTCTTAAGGCTGATGGTACGGTGGAAGCTGTTTATTGCCACTCGGATGGGTATCTGTCTGGCGTAGGTAAGACTTTAAAAGAGCATTTTGCTACTCAGACTCTAGCTGAGGGATTGGTTGCCCTGGGACATTTGAGCGAGGTTATGGGTGCCACGGACCTGAAGAGTGTGATTGCTTATAGCCGTGACCGAGGGGAGCGCTACGAGTGCAGTAGGCCACACCAATATGCGGATATCAATTCCTATTTTCGTTTGGTTGAGCACGCTATCGGGGATAACGGATACCGTTATATTTTCCGAGACGGCAAGTGGCAGGTATGGGGAGATATGGAATTGCGTGAGGTTTGATATGGGGTGGTATTCTCGGCATGATGGAAATCCTCCAGGGACTTCTGCAATAGGTATTTCTACCGTAGAAATTACAGCAAAGGAACCAGAGCGAATTAGCTGGCTAGATATAGTCCATGCTATAATGAGTCTATTTTTTCGAGTGCCCGTAGGTACCACATACTCTGCCCGCTGTTCGCATTGTGGGGCTATTGAAAATAGCGCAAACCCTAGAGTGATTAATAAGTTCAAGGGGCATCATGCTCGACGCTTTTGCATTCCAAAGTTCACCTATAGCCTCTAACTCTAAAAATCCGGTCTGGAGCCCCGGCGGATCCTCCGTGCTTTCCAGTGTAGAGATTGTTCGGATGCCATCTGAAAAGTTTAGTTTTTGGCACTTTATATTAGGCAATCTTTTCAAGGCAGAGGTAGGAACCACGTATACCATCACATGTCGTTGCGGTTCTCTATTACAGTCTAGCAGACCGGAAGAGATCGTGCTTTTCAACAATTACCATATACAGAAACACTTGGACTACAAATGAAAGCTACTATCGTAATTAATTTGGATTATGAATCTACCACCCTCAAGCCAGAAGAGGTTAAGTTGGCACTAGAAGTTGCTATTGATCAGGCCCTGGGTAGTGGGGATTTCACTGCTGATTGGGGTGTGCTGTCTGACTCTGAAGTCGTGGTGGAGATTTTCAAATGAATACCGAACCCGTGAAAGCTATGGCTACTCAGGACAAACACGAGATTACCTGGAATGATGTTTGGATGGCCCTGAGCCCCGGTCAAAGGGTTTCATTAGAGATAATTGGTTGTATCTTTGGGATATCTGCAGTGATTGGGGTAGGCATATCACTTGCCTTTTATCCAATTGAAACTATCTTTGGTTGCATTTGCGTGGGAGCAGTGTACGTTATCGCCGTCCTGCTGATTGCGTATAAGAAAGTTGTAGATGGCAAATGAGCAAACGCCGAGTAACCTGGGCAGTCGCTAGGTCATACCTGACATATGACCAAATGGAAAAGATAGAACTTATCGCTTTCTGGTTTAAATTTCTAGGTGGCACCGCATTGTTGGTCGCGGGCCTTAGCCACTATACTACAGTCACTCTTATCATCCTAATTTCCACACCACTGCTGTATGCTGGTTATACGGTCGGGTGGGCTTATTGGAAAGCGAGTCAAGATCAATGAAATATTCTGATGTTAAGTTGGATGGCGAAGTTTTTATTAGGGTAATGCGGGAGCCTGAAGATGAGGTGCATATGACCGTGCTGTCTCCTGAAGACGCGAGGGGTTTGATTAAAGCTTTAGAGTGGGCTATTGAGGCTGCGGAGTCCAATGATGAATACTGAACCTGTGAAGGCTCTAGCTACTGTTGATAAGCGCAAGGTTACTTTAGATGATATTCTCAACAATATGAGTCATGACCAAAAGCTTGCTCTTGTAGTGATTGGCGGGTCTATGGGGAGTATTGCTTTTGCTGGCATTATTGTGGCGGGCTTGGCTCTTGCCCCAACATTAACTCTTAGCTTATTGATCGGCTCTCCTTTGCTTTGGATGGGTAGCGTATTTTGGCAAGCTTACCAGAAAGCCAAGGGTGAGTAGCGTCATCGAATACTGCAGAACAAAAGCGTAGGCACCTAGCCCACCAATATTTTCGAGATTTACTTAAGGCCCTTAGAGAGCAAGGCTGGTGTGATTGGCCTTATCGGGGAGTGACTTATAGGGTGATTAAGGAAGTTTCGGATCAGCCTGGTTAGGCACCCTAAGCGTAGGGGATTTAAGGTGACGATATGTCAGGCGTATGTTAAAGACTCATATTGGGTGCTGGGACCTACTGACTGGCATCCTCGTGATTCAGATATCCTGGGTGAAGCAATCGGGCTAGTATATGGCCCTAGGAGTAATTAGTGACTAAAGACCATTTCTATAGTACTGCCAGTCAATTCTTTGAAGCCCGTAGGAACTTTCGTAAAGCTTTTGCCGACTACCTCAGTAAGTTAGCACACGATTATTCTGCGGCTAATGGAGGTGCTCTTACCTTTGCGAATTGGCACGACGGAGAACTAACTCTCGGAATTTTCAATAGTTCTGGCTCTCCAGAATTGGCGCCTCTAGATAAGGATTTTGTAAAAAGCCTGCAAGATCCAGTAGTTAAAGCCTTACTCCTTCGTCAACACCACTCTGTCTGTACTCGGAATGGACGGGTGGAATACACTTTTACCGTGGATACTGAATCATGAGAGCCTGGCGTCATAAGCCAAAACCTAATGTCTGGCGCCGAAAACCGCAGGTGAAAGCCAAGAGCCTCAGACTGACAGAGTTTTATATGAAGGATTTCTGGTGTGAGGTCCATGGGCCATTCTACCGCCTGGTAGAATCTGCTAGCGACAAAGAGGCCGAGAAGATTATTTTTCGAGAATTTTACACTGCACACCAGGAGCCGATTCAAATTACCGTCCTACCCACACTGAGGTAATATGTACCATAGACTTATCAAACTCCTACGTATTAATTACGTTCCTCCCATTCCTGGCATTTCTTACGTTACCCTGATTAGGAAAGTCAATAGGTTTAATCATTATGTCCGCAGGGGCATCGAAAACTTCTGCGGATTCTGGGGGCACCAAGAAGAATATAAGTCTTTTAATTGGACCCGAACCTATAGCGTCTGTTCAAAATGTCGAGCCGAGTACAATTCTATCCCACACCCAAAGGTATCCTAAGTATGCCCTATACTGTCGAGAAATTCATGCGAGTTTATAATGACCGAACCGGAGACTATGTAGAGGTCCGAGAAGATCGAGACGCGCTAGAGCTTATCGAAATTCAGAATTCGGAAAGCAAGCATTGCGTTCACGATGACTATCGAACAGGCTCTCCTGCTGCGTGATGCTATTACTGAAGTCGTTGCTCACATCCAAAATCGAAAAGGTGAATAATCATGCTTACTCCTATCCAAAAGCTCGCCATCAATAAACTCGAAGTCGGACAAGTGGAAGAGTTTGCCCCTGGGACTTACCAGGTGGAACCTTTCACTGTCGAGATTAGCGGAGAAATTCGTGTAGGTGTTTCTAGCTCAGTTACCCCCACTGCATCTATCCCACTTATCCCTACCCTGGCATTGGCTATCCGCCGCATGGGAATCCAGCGAGAGCCCTTTCTGGCCAAGCTGCAGGAAGTGATGACTGAGGTATTGACAGCCGATGAAGCGACCCGTACAGCTATGGTAGCTGATCTGGGGGTGGCAGAGTTTGAGGCTATGATGCGAGAACAGGTGCTTAGCCGATTGCCCAAACAACGCCGTGCTGGTCCCGTCCGAGCACGGGTTACTGTCACCCCTGTCTCTAATGGTATTGCGGGGTAAGGTATGGATAATGGAAAATGTTATATCTGCGGCACTCCCTGGTCTGAGAATGGGGTTACTTACTGGCCGCATAGGGATGTAGAGTCTTTGCGGTTGTCTGATGTTCCTACCACAGCGCTTATGAGGTGCGACAATTGCGATGATTCTTTTGCCAATGAGGGTTTTACTGATTATGTGGTAGCTGCTTATATGCGACATTTGTCTCCGAAAATTTCGGCACAGTTAGCACAGCTAGTTGATAGGGGTGTGGTGATTCGCAGTCTCGAACGGACACTAGGATTTGAAGTGGGTGAGTTAAGTGGGGAGTTGAATGAACAGCGAGCTACGCTACTACACGTAGCTCTGCATTTTATCCTACTGACTGGTGACCCGGTGGAAGCCCTGAATAACTATAGGCGTGAGTTAAATTCAGAATGAAATTCATATGTCTCGATGGCGATATCGTAAATACAGAGCATATTCTATGTATTCGAGACCGTTCAGATGGCGGTGCTAATGTTTATTTGTCAAATTGCAATCTTTATGTTCCAGAAGTAACAGCCGCTCAGTTGGCCATGCAAATTCTTGATCCTGACTGTTTGGTAAAATCTGTGATTGATGATCTTGTAAATCAAAATATCCAGATAGCCGCAAAACTGCAAGGGGCCATGGATTTAATTTCAGAGGTAAGGGCTCAGATACAAGAGCTTAATGATCGCAAGCTATTGTTAGAACATGAGTTGGAAGCTATTAAACCATCATCAAAAGGTTGAATTATGAAAACTATCCTAATCCTTGTTGTCGGTATCTCCCTGGGTGTTGTTGGCTATATCACTTATAAGGACCCTAAAGGTGCTGCCGATACTGCCAAGCGTGGCATTGACTCAGTGCAACAAGGTGTTGAGCGGATTAGCCGTTCGGAATGTGTAAAGAATTTTGAAAGCAGATCCCGCTGTTACTTTAATAAGCCTGCAGCCGAATGCGATTCACTGCTCGTTCGGGAATGTGGTCTGCCTGGGGGTAAGTGATGTTGAAACAAGAAGTGAAAGAACGGTGGGTGGCCGCTCTCCGTTCTGGGCAATATAAGCAAGGTCGCGAAGATCTTTGCGCTCACAACTGCTATTGTCCCATGGGTGTTCTTGCTGAACAATTGGGAATTTTGGAAAAGGCTGCGAGCGGGGGATACTCTACAGTGCATGGTAAGGTCGACTGGCTCCCAGAAGATATCCTGCCCATTGAGGTGCAAGAAACATTAATCTCACTTAATGATGAGCAGCAAAAATCCTTATCTGAAATTGCAGACTATATCGAAAGGAATTATTAAATGAACGCAAAATCTCGCGATGAATGGGTGGGTGCTCTCCGTTCTGGGAAATATAAGCAAGGTCGTGGTTATCTAAGGTATCAGGACCGATACTGCTGCCTAGGTGTTCTCGCTGAAATTCAAGGTCTTTTTATTAGTGAACCAGATGAGGAAGGAGTTTATACTGTAGGTGGCAATCGGTCACTCCTTCCCGATACACTGATTCCATTGCAGGTTCAAAATGTTCTGGCAAATATGAATGATCACGGCTGTTCCTTTGACTCAATCTCCACCTATATTGAAGGAGGCTTCACATGGAAATGAATCCAAAACTTAAGGAAAAATGGGTTACCGCCCTTCGCTCTGGCAATTACCCGCAATCAAAAGATGTCCTTAAATCTCCAGATGGCTATTGTTGCCTGGGAGTACTGGCAGAAATTAGCGGAATGTTTAATAGTAAGTTCGATGGCTTTGATGCTGTTGATGGCTGCACTACCCTGTTGCCACCAGAGGTGATGCCCCGGAGCATTCAAGGGCGACTGGCTCAAATGAATGATGATGAATCCCTTTCTTTTGCGGAAATCGCCGATTACATCGAAAAGGAATTCTGAATGAAATACTACGCCACTGCCGTTACTATCAAAATCCTGCACGAAGCTGATGAGGAGATTAATGTATCAGAAAGGGCTGAGAATTTTCTAGACGGATTGATTGGCGATTACCGGCAGGCGACCACCCCTGCGCCACTCACGCCTATCGAGCTTAAGGAAATCTGCAACGAATTTGATATTGACATGTCCCTGCTGGACTTGGAGGTGTCAGAACAAGAGGTGGCTCGTTTCCCAGGCCGTCCCGGCTGGAATGAGAATATCATCTTGCTAGTCAATGACCCGCGAGACGGCACCGTTATTCACATGGGTTCTGCCACCTATGAGAATGACCGTCTCAGAATCACACTTCAGGAAGCTAAGGAATACGTGACTAATCTCACTAAAGCCATCGCTATTGCGGAGCATAAGAAATGAACGCCCTACAAAAGTACCTGGCGGATCGCAATGTTAAAAACCGCAATGCTCTGCTACTGGAAAATAAAGGACTGATTTATTCTATCTGTAAAAGCCTCAAGGTTCCTTACCAGGAAATTCCAGATGCTTTCCATGTAGGTGTTATTGGAATGTCTAGGGCTATTGATATGTTTGATCCAACCAAAGGTGACCTACCGGGTTGGTTGGGCTTCTGGGTTCGTGCAGAAATCAAGCAGTATATTTCATCAGAAGCCAGGGGCACTTATGGACGCCCTGGGCGCCGAAAGGGGTCCGAACACAACCTGCGGGTATATGGGGCTGAGGATCAGGTAGAACAATCTGCAGGTGATAATATTGATACCGAACAAGCCATTACGGATCAAGAGTTGCTGGCGCAGCTTAAGCGCATCCCAATGTCACTTATTGAGCGTCAAATCCTGGTACACCACATGGCAGGTGACCAAGACCTGATGTCTCTTTCGCGACAGTACGGGGCTCCTTACCAACACTACTATCGTGCCAAAGTTCGATTGCAACAACGTCTCCAAAAGGAAATCAAGCAATGAATATGAACGTCTTTTATATCCGCATGTATGGTCGACTGTACCCTATCTCTAAATGTGACTTGGTGCAGGTGAATCCCAACACGGGAGCTATCGTTACAGACCTGCCTATGGAACAACCTCTGGTAGCTCTTATGGAGTATAACCTGAGCGCTTTTGCTAGAGTGATTGATAGTCGGGACGAGTTTAATGAGGTGCATAATTGACCTGGCGCCTAGGCCCGCCTGGTATTAGGCACTACGAACCAGCCTTCTATATCCCACATTGCTGGGGTAAGTACTATATCCGGCTATTCCACTGGGAAATTAATTGGGGCAAATATGAAGACTAGGCATGTATTTACTCTCGAAAATAATAATACTGTCCTTTGCCATGTGATCAATCGGAATACTGGCAAAGAGGATTTGTTCGAGTTAATTTTTGGAGAGGAGGGAGAAACCTATACTTTCCTCCTTAAGAAAAATGGGACAGGTGTTACTAGCACTCGTGACTTGATTGAGGCTATTGGGTATTGGGAATGAATAAATTCCGATACAGTACGATTGAGGATGGAGATTTCGATGATGAAGTAATCCGATTGTTTAAGGATTGCAGCCTGCACCTGCACAGCAATTACGATCGATATTATGGGGTTTATGAGGGTGATAGGCTCTTGGGTGCAGCCGCTATGTGTATTTACGATGGTGTTGAATCTGTGGAGTTTTCGGTGGCGGTGGTACCAGAGGAACGGCGACGGGCGCTAGCCACTCAGCTTATTGAACAGGTAATTAATTACGCGAAACAGTCGGCTATCGAGTATGGGTGGGAGTCGGCGCAAGTTGAATCCTACGTGATTAATGATAAATTAATTGCCCTACTTCAACGGTTTGGTTTTGCGCCTCACCCAGAGGAGCCTAGGCGATGGACTATGAATGTCAGCTAGTGAGTTTGGGGCCTGGCAGTATACTCAGCCCGTATATTAAAGGTAACTGTATAGCGTTTGATCCCAACGAAATCTTTTTCGTGAGTGGATTTCAGTGGGGTCATTTGTTGCGGGGTTTAGTTGGAGAGTTGGGTGCCAGCTACGAGCAATTAGATAATTTGTTTCACAAACGTATTTTGTATCTAGTTTTTCAACGTCTGATAAAGCCACCTATCCCAATCAATTACAGTACAGACCATAATCCTATATGGTGTGAGTCTGATGACTGTCAATATATGGAGCCGGTGTTGATTCCCATAGCAGATATAATTGCCTTGATTAGGGAGGAGCTGGACAAATGACATCTATGGCACTGTGGTCAAATCCGGATAAATCACGTTATCGCATAGTAGATCACTTGGGTCCTACAGCAAGTGATGTGGAAATCCGTTTTATTATTCAAAAACGGTGGTGGCGATGGTGGTTTGATCAGGTTAATGTGCGAGTTATCGACTTGCGTTCCTTTAAGCCTGAATTACGTTACGATGATTTTCATAAAAATGAAGAAGCTGTTGCGGATGCTGCACGCCTATTTTTTGAAGCCTATTTGAGAAAAGTAAATTACCGTCCTACCGTATTGGATAGTCGCTAATGTACCGCTATAGACTAGTAGATCGAGATACGGGTGATGCCCCTCTCCGCTTTCAGATTCAACGCAGCAAATTCCTGCTTTGGGAAAATCGTGGTGCTTTCAGTATAGGCGACCTGCGTTATTACGCCAAAGTTAATAACCTCCCCTGGGATATGAATGCAATAGCTCTCCGCTACTTTAGAGAATGGGTGGACAGAGAGCGGGCGGCAGAAGGCCCTATCCCACTACCACGAATTATTGCGAGGCTTTAGTGGTTAACATTGAGAGTCAAATATTGGCGCTATGCCGCATACGGGTTAAAGAATACCCCAGGTTTATGCGGTTTGCCTTAGAGTTACTTACTGAAGACCAAGTATTGCAATTACACCAAAGGATTATAGAATGGATGAACCAAAATCCCCCCGAAAAGTCTGGGTAGTTAGTGAGGGTAGTAAATTGGAAGGTGTGGAAGTTAAGCAGATTTTTTCCAATAGAGAATCTGCTTTACGGTTGGTGGATACATTAATTGCCGAGCGTGCTACAGAAATGGATGCAGCCCAAGATGAGGAGCCAGATGCCTATTGGGATAAACTGAAATTTGTAGCAGATGGACCTGACAGGTGGATTGCTGGTTCATCATTGCTTGAGATTGAAGAGTGGGAGGTGAGCGAATGAAGGTATGGGTGGTAAAAAGGGGATTGATGTTTGAGCGACTCACCATCCATGGTGTTTTTAGCTCTCGCAGGCTCGCTCTTAAATTGGTAAATAAGCTGATTGTCAAGCACAATGCTGAATGGCCAGAGAATCTAATGGAGAAAGTTTCTCCCAATACATGGGCGAATGGGCCGGATCGCATTCATATTTTTCATTATACTGTTGATAAGGAGTTGATTTAAATGACACGAGCTTTTCCGATTGAAGTTATTATTTCTGTTACGACAGATATCTTGCTGTGTAATTTTTCAGAAGTCCATGAATTTATGGAGTATATGGTGGGCGGTCCCATTCTGAATATTTCCCTCCCCAGGGCTGCGCCGATGGTTGCGGAAAGTATTCTGTCTCAGCACCCTGAGCTTTCTGCCATTAAATTCTCTACAATGAAGTCTGGCAAGGTGCCTGCGGTAGTGGCACAGTTACGCCGTGATTATGGAGATACGATTGAGGTGGCTCCATGCTAGATCCTCGTATTGAGTCATTGGCTAGTAAGGTGCTAGAGCTTTCTGGTGATATAGCGCTTGACCAAAAGATTGAGTATTTAGATAATATCGTCAAGTCAGTAGCTCAAGAGCCTGGAGCATCACTTATGGATCCTATTGAGTTACGACAATTTGTGGCGTCTTATTTGTTGGAGGGTGATGATGGTGGCGACTTCTGGACTCTTTAGAGGGGCATGGCTTAAATGAACGTATTCAAAATTGGTGATAGGGTTCGGGTGGCTCTCCGAGGCGAGGCCACCTTTGCTTGCAAGGGCTTGGGGCACTGGCTAGGCAGTGCGGCTAAGACTAGCTCCCTTACCGGGTATCGTGGGTGGGTTGACGACGTGCCTCAGCCGTGGTACCCACACGGTCAAGATGCTGAGGTGGTAGGTGTAGCGGACGCACATTATACTGTTAAAACGGACGATGGGAAAGTCTGGCCAAATCCTATTGGCGCCTGGGCTTTAACTCTAATTGGGGGATGATATGACAGACTATGGTTATTTGGGTGAATTTGAAGTGGATATTCGAGAAACCCCTTTTGCTGAATATGGGCCTGCAGAGTGGGCCTTTTATTATATTGAACGCTATGGCGGTATTGATGGTGACCACCATAAGGCATGGGTTCTGGATCAGGCTGCTCGCATTCTCCTGGGCACTCCAGTGACATTCAAGCAGGCTCGCTGGTTGTCAGGTGAAGAGGAGTGGAGAGTTCTCCTGGGTGAACCTAGCGCAAAATATCTGCAGTGGGTAGCTGATACTGAGGCCGCTGGTTATGCTGTAGATGTAGGTATTCCTCCTTGAATTACCGACAGTATTTAGAAACGGCGAAGGTCAATTGAAAGGATAATTATGTTTATAGCTGATGGTCGAAGACCAAATGAAAAGCGCGAACGTGCTGCCCGTCGTTACGATAGGGCGAGGGAGAAGTATATAAACTATCTGGCTACTGACCTTACGAAACCTTATCCATATTTCGTTGAGTATGGTCCATTCGAGGGGCCAACTCAGTGGGCAAAAATCTCCAATAAGGAAGATGATGAACGATTGCGATTAAGGCTAGACTCAGAACATTACTGTATCCATCATACAATAGGCAGGCTTTCAATGGCCAGGTTTTGGCTCAATGGTTGGGCTAGACGCTGTGGTCGTGATCTAAGTATTTCTCTCTGAAAGGTGGTGTTATATGAGTGATTCAATGATTTGTTATATGGTTATGGGTCCACGCTATCTAGATATCGCTCCCAGGACTCGTACTAAGATCGTAAATCATATTATTGATTTTCAACCTGATGAATCGGAGGACGATGATGTAGCTCTAAAGGATGAGTTTAGAAACGCAGATATCGCCCACCAATTTTTGGATAGGCTGATTAAATTCTGGGATAACCCGTATATGGCTGGGGATAGCGCCTCACGAATTGTTGGCTATAAGCGAGTTGTTTTCTCTGGTGCCTCTACCTGGGGCGATGAACCTCAAGGCACGGGTTACCAATTGCTTAAACGTGTGCATAGGCTGGGTATTGCCCCAATGCTGAAGCTGGAGTTTTAATTATGGCTAAGAAAGATATTAGGAAAATCACAATGCCTTCGGGCCTGGTCTATCGCTATCTGGTTGCTCCCGAAACTATTGAGATTTGGGACCCCTATAAGCGAGTTCACCTTTTTACCAAGGAAAGTAATACTGCAGTAGGCCCAGGTTATGTATCACAACTCATTAAGGCCAATTTGGAGACCCCATGATTAAGACACTAGCGTACCTAGTTACGACTAAACCATATCATAATATCAAGGTGATGGTGGGCTCTATCATTTCAATTGCCGAGGCAGCAGCCTGCCTAGTTACTCTGGGTTTTTTCCAGCCTGCATTCGTCCTTGCCTATTATTTCCAAGTTTTGGAATGGGAAGCAACCCTTATTCAAAAGGCTGAAAATGTCTAAGGTAGGTCGGGTAGAGTTTAGGACCGAGGCGGTGGTTACTCCCCAGGGACATAAGTACTTTCGCCTATATAGACGAGGGTGGTTATTCTGGAAACAATTGGCGAGATTTGAGCATGCTCGTGACGCCTGGAATATGGTGGATGAGATTTTGTTGGGTGAAGGCAAGCGAGTAATTATGTACGAGCATACTCGATTGGTCCGAGATGGTTTAAAAACACTAGAGGAAAAGCATGAAGTTTCCGGTAGTTGAGTTAAAAGAAAATTCCGATTATATCACCGGCATTATCCTGAAGAGAGGCGATAGATTTATTGTTGCCACCTTGGATTTTTATATCGAAAATTGGGATGATAAATTCCTAGTGCAAACCAAGTTTCCAGGTATTGACGGTTCTGGCTACCCTACCATAGAAGAGGCTTCTGAAAAATTGGAAGCCTATCTGAAGGAGACTTATTTGCTATGATTACTATTCTTTTTGGAGAAATGGGTGCAGGTAAGAATTACTTGGGTGCCCATCTGGCGGCACAGTTAGGAGTGCCCTTTGTAGATGGCGACACTTATTTGCCACCCCAGTTAATTGAGAAACTTAATGGTGGTGGAATGTTGAGTGCTTCTGAGGTAGATCAGTTCTACCGGCATAGTTTGCTACCAGGGATTAGGCAGGCACATTTCCTATATCCCAGGGGGTTTGTGCTAGCTCAGGCCCTATATAATGACGCCCACCGTAGGGATTTGAATGCCAAGTTTCCTATTGATTGGGTATGGGTAAAACCTACATTGCCCAGGCATTTTAAGAATCTATGTTGCAGGCCCAGGGCAGCTAGGTGGGTATTGCAT
>JACCDR011666365.1_pt1 | contig 35671 bp, 40 predicted proteins | sample 7446431 | NCBI WGS metagenome assembly JACCDR01 (sample SAMN15323443, study PRJNA562643) | freshwater metagenome | isolation source: river surface water | place: USA:Blue River Watershed | collected 2017-08-17 | reverse complement strand
TTGCTGGTTTTAGCTGAATAGGTAACTGAACCCTCTGCTTTCTTCCATAGACCACCTAAAAGGGTCTTGATTACGAACTTGGCTGCTGCCACTCTAGCGAAATTAAACATATTGTGTTTTCTCCTTATAGTATTATACAGGCTGTTTCAGAGTTGTCAAGCGATAAGCTTCTAGCCTGGTCTTAGAGTCTTCTATATACTGGGGATTAAGCTCTATTCCTGTGAAATCTAGGTTACGTTTAGCGCATACTAAAGCCGTAGTCCCTGCCCCTGAGAATGGGTCTAAAACATGCCCTCCTTCTGGACAACTGGCCTCTAAACACCTATCTACTAGCGCTAGGGGAAAGGTGGCGCAGTGGCTGCCAGAATATGCTTGAGTAGGTATCTGCCAAGTAGTTCTCATGTTCTTAAACTCACCGTAGTTAATAGCTTTGCCGTGCCTATCATCTGATTGAGGTTGCTGAGTATTCTCTTTAGTAGTAAACCCTCTAGTGTCGGACAGTGCCTTAGGTGGTTTGGTTTTACACGGCTCTGTTATTTGTCTGTAGAAATAAGTAGGCTGTTTAACAAACCTAAACAAATACTCATAGTCTCTAGTGCATCTATCTTTGACACTCTCTGGGGCGCAGTTAGTTTTAAGCCAATGTATTTCGTCCCTTAATATAAGCCCCTCGTCTAGTAAAGCTAATGCTAATCTATGAGGTATCAGGCAAAGTGATTTATTTTTCACCTCGGTGATATTCTTTTTAAAAGTGTCAGTATTAGCGGCTGGTTTAGATTTATTAGACGTGTTCCCAACTTTGGTACCTGCAAAAGTATCTCCTATGTTTATCCATAAGGTACCTTCGTCTTTCAGAACCCGTGAACATTCTTTGAATACCTTTACTAAATTATTTATATACTCATTTATAGACGGCTCTAGCCCTATCTGTCCTTCTGCTCCGTAATTCCTTAACCCTAGATAAGGGGGAGAAGTTACGATTACGTCAAAAGTCTTGTCTGGGAAATCCAGTAGCCTACTAAAAGAATCCCCTTGTAAGAAATTAGTAATCACCAATTATATCTCCTAGCTGCCCATAACCTTGCCTCTACCTCAGTTATATTAAAATCAGGGTTGACCACATCCTCTAAAGCCTTTAGCTTGCTCTCCCATTTTAAACAGGTATCGACTACTTGACCGAACTCATATCCTGAAGATCTCCATTCCATTAAGGTCGGAAATATAGGAGTGTCTTTAAGCTCGACAGGATAATTACCTTCTGCTAGAAGTGAGTATGCTTGGTAGGTAGTCCTTAGCCACGCACAGGCAAATTTAGTCTTACGTCTGGGCTCGTCCTCGAAGAATTTCTTGCGTTGATTACCGCCGTAGCCTAGGTGGGATGCTATAAGCTTTTTAGTAGTCCACACGTGTGGGAAAAGATTTCTTATGCTGTTAACTATGTCTTGGTCGTCAACGTAACCCTCTACACCCTGCAGAAGAGCTGGGGCTTTAAATATCTCAAGAATAGTAGGGTTGCAGTGAGTGGCTAATCTAAGGAATTCCCCTACTTCAAAGCTAGTGTCATCAGTCTTACCTTCTATCCAATGAGTAGTGCTGACTTTTCTAAACGGGGATAAAAGCTCTCTAGTGCTGGCTATAAACACTCCTCTGTAGTCGTAATCACTATCAGCATCGGCAGTGCCGTGAGCCCTAGAGCCGACAAGGGTTTTGAAAAGTATCTTAGAGGTTAGTGTAGCGTTGCTCATTTTATAGTTACCAAATCACCTTTATTACCATGCATATTGCCCCTAGAGTAATAGGCACCATTATCACTAGAGGTTGAATCATAAGAACGGCCCCTGCTAATGCCATCAAAGACAAAGCTCCAATTACAGCCAGTATATTCTTTACCAGCTCCATGTCTATTGATACATATCTATCCTTCATATATTATTTTAATAATCGTAGTAATACTCATCCTCTGACTTAACTTTTATAATATCAGCAATAATGTATATGAACAAGGCTACAGCCCCTATAATAGAAAATACCCTGATCATGTTATCAAATCTCCTTTATATCTAACGGTATAGCTATCAACCTCTATCTCTAAATCGTCAAAATCTATACCTGAATCTGGATCGATAAGGCTGTGCAATTCATGTGAATTTAAGTGATAATATTTAAGCTCTTTCTCTAGGGCATATCTATCAATAGAGAACTTCTCAGCTATTCTAAGGGCCATATTTTCTATTATTATCTCTGAAGACGTTGTTAAGTGTGGTGTTGGTTCTCGCATACACACTAATATACACTAGAGTTATATTTTAGTAAAATCATTTCTTCGAAAATTAGATTAATCTTTCTTCATTCTAGAGAATGTTCGTACACGGTGACAGTTAGCGCAAAGCACCTCGCACTTAGACATCTCTTCTATTATTTGAGTTCTTGCTTGCCTAGCTAAAGACCCGTTAACCATATCAGATATATTGAATTTCTTTTCATATCCTGGAAGGTGGTCAAACTCTAGCACATAATAAGGGAAGTTAAGTTTACAGTCAGCGCACCCTGCAGCTTCTTTATAATCTCTGACCATCTGCTTTACTTCGGCTTTGTATCTTTTATTGCGTTTGAAATAGTCAGCTTTATTAGCTTTATAATGTTGTTTATTATAGGTATTTACACACGTCTTACAAACATTGTCCTCAATGCCTTTACGCGTTCTAAACTCTTCTATAGCTTTAGTAGTGTTGCACTTAATGCAAGTCCGCTTCACTTTCTCATCTTAACACTAGGTTAATGATTAGTCTAGTCAGTTAAAGAAAGTAGACTTCTGTAAGCTTTCAATGAAGCAAGTATAATCCTGGTTTGACATGGAGACATAAGGTAGTGCAGGGCTGAACTCTGTTACTTTATTTATAATGACACCTCTGGCTGTAAAGATTACTAACGCCCTTTCAGAAGTATCAGTTATAGAAATTCCTAATAGTGTTGTGCTGCTCATTAGTTAAATTCTGTGCCGTTTTCTCTAAGTAAATAGTCTGGGCTGACGTGCTTTAATATTACACGACCAAACATCTTAGAATCAGTACGGTTAATAATCGGCTTAATTACTACGCCTTCTCTTATATGTTCTCTTCCTAAAGTCGTATAACCGTTGCAATAATCGAGCATGTCGTTATCGAAATGACCCATCACTAGCATAGGGACTGGCTCTATTTTAAGTTCTGTACACATAGAAATAAACTCAGGGTAGTTGAGGAATTTACCTTGTCCGCGTTTACCTACATAGATATCAAATGCTCTGAATTGCGGGGCTTGGCTGGAGTAATGTAGGTCTTGAACTCCTCTTCCGAAAACTTCACCCAGGATAAAAACTGGCTCGCCGTATGCTTGGGCTAAGATTTTAAGCGTGGTTAAAGATTGATGTAAGTTCTCTAGCTCATGGACAGTTTTGCAATAAACATTAGAGATATTCTTCTCGCTGCGCTTAAAAACCATTCCTTTAGCCCCTAGTCCTTTAGAAGAGATTATTAGATTACCATCATGGAATACTTCTGGGTTATTAAGAGTAGGGATATATCCAATCATACAAAACGTACCGTGGATCTTTTCAGTCACTACTACTTCTTCCCCTATTTGAATTACATCAGGGTATTTCTTATAGTTTTCAATATCGTAACTAATAGTATTTTCTTCTCCGATATAAACCATTTCCCCTGACATCTCTACAGGCACTTTAGGCTCATACTTCTGGATTTTTAAATCTTCGGCGTAGTTATAATTAGGGTCTTCATGTAGTTTTCTATCTTTAATCGGTAGTAAGATCCCTTGACTTAAGCACCCTCGTAATCTAATAGCTTTAATTCGATTCTTATCAGGGCCAGGTAATTTGCCGACCATGTTAAGTTCCTCTACTATATTAGGTGGTAGTAAGGAGGCTTCTGGTAGATAAAATACTTTGTCTCCTACTTTATAACTGCCTTTTTGCACCACTGATTGGTAGCCATATACAGTCGCTAGTTCTATTTTATCTGCACCTTCTATAGGGGTAAGGGCTGAAATCTCTACTACGTTAACTTGAAAGTCTGACATTCTTCTATCTTACTCTGCTTTGTTGTTTCTGTAAATATGCGCCTAGCTAATAATGATTTATTAATGTGATAACAGATTGTTGACTTAGCAAGATTGAATTTTAACCCTATCTCCTTCAAAGACAACCCGTCTTCGCGTAATTTAATTATTTGCAAGGTCTTCTCAGGATCATAGCCGCTAGGCTCGCGCTTTAAAACCCTATATTTATGGATTTGATTTTCAGAGGAGGTACACCATTCCAAATTATCTAAATTATAATTAGAGCGGTCGCCATCTATGTGGTTAACTTCATATAATTCTGCGTTCTTTATGGGTTTAAAAGTCATCATTAGCAGTCTATGGATATACATTGACTTTCTATACCCCTGTACTTTCTCTTTGTTTAGAGATCTATTATGTTTATATAACCTTACCCTTGGGTATCCTTTATAGAAAGAGAAATTAAGGAACTTATTTCTACGTAAGCTATATACCTTGCCGTCTTTATAGATTAAGTAATCTGGGTATTCTTTTAATATCCTGTGGAGTTCATTTTGCGCCAATATTTTCACATTATACTATCTAATATGCAGATGTAAAGGGCCTCGTCCTGGAGTCTAACCAGGGTTTCACGATTATGAGTCGTACGTTTTGTCGTTGATGTGCAGACACACATTCCAAACTACCGAGGCATGAAGTGACCTAGAGGGGATTCGAACCCCTACTCTTCCGCTCTTTCGGGCGGCTGCTTTACCGTCAAGCTACTAGGTCATGTCTGAGGGCAGGGTTAAAGTTAGAATTGTTTACCTGCGTCTTTCTCTCCCGTGAGAGACCGTCTTCACTTAGACGACCCCAGATGTTCACTACTATACACTAAAGATTTCACCCAGGTCAAATTAAATATGCTTAATATTCGATCTAATCTTCAGAAGTGAACGTATAATTGCATTTTTTCTCAAAAGCGTTAATATCAACTAATCTAGATAAATCCATCTCTAATCCATGTTTCTTGAGGACTCTATTAGCGTTGGCTTGTAATTCATCTAAAAGCTCTCTAAAGTCCTCGTAACAAACAGCTCTTGCTATCTCTAGGGACATAGACCATAGTTTAGTAGCTTCGTCATCGAAATCAGGGCCATATTTCTTGGCAAGGATGTTGATATAATCTTCTATTTCTTCTGTTTTGTCTTCTACGAAGCTCATATTTCTATCATATCCCTATATCGGTAACTTGACTAGCCTTGATTTGACAATTATTAATACTGGTGTAATACTATTATAGATGGACGAGGACGATAAATTAAACCCTAGGATAGATAGGGGCTTTTTAACAGGACGGAGTATCAGCAACCATAGGGCTTTACCTAAAGAGGAAACTAACGCTGAGGTAGTTATTAGGGGCGAGCTAGGGGAGGATTTCCCAGGGTTATCTACTAAAGATAAGATTAAGGCTATAGCTAGGGTTTATGGGGATGACGAAGCTAAAAGGTTCCTTTACAAGACAGTGAACACTCTGCTTAATGACGGCTTTAGCTCTATTGAGATAGCCCATAATCTAGGCATTACCCCTACAGAGGTTAGAAAGGTTAGAACTAAGTTAAAGACGTTAATGTCTACTGATTTGCAAGCCGCTCAACCTAATGATTTTATAGCTGAGAGGATATCGTTTTATAACTCTCTAAAGGAGACAGCTCAAAGGGCGGTTAGAAAGTACGCATCTAATCCACATGTTCAGAAGCATTTTATTGATTTGGCTTTAAGGGCTGAGGCCGATATGCACCGCTTGTTACAGGTAGTTGGGTTCTATGATTATAAGAAGTTTGATCCTGGTACTTCAGGCTACGCTGCTGCTAACGATGCTTCCGATATTAAACAGGTTATTGAAATGATCGCTAAAGGGGAGAACTACGAGGCGATGATCACCGAAGAGAAAGAAGAAGAGGATTTTGATATTAACTAATGCACTACGATGATTTACCAGCTAGTAAGAGAGAAATACTACATAGGGCTGATGATGCTTACGAGTTATATGAACTAAAGGGGCAGAAGCGTAAGGGCGAGATTATCCGTCATGCTTACCAGAAAGCTGTTCTAGAGGGGAACACTGATTATTTAAAAGCTATAGACTGCATGAAGCAAGTGCCTGTCACTATAGATGAGTTTATTGAGAGCGAGGAGTTCTTAGGCGAGTCTAAAGGCGAAATCACTTTATGGCCTTCTTTAAGAGAAGATCTAAGAGCCATGCACCCTGACCATATGCTAGGGGCTAGTCCTATATTAGAAGTTATTCTTGGTGGCGCGACTGGCTGCGTAGATGGCGAGACTGAGTATCTTTCTCCTAGAGGGTGGATTAAGATTAAAGACTATCCTAAGAGAACTAAGGTAGCGCAATTTCACCCAGGTGGAAATATCTCATTTACTAGGCCTATTGATTTCATCGAGAAGCGCTGTGAGTATTTCTATCACTTCACTGGTAAAGGTGTGGATCAGATGCTCTCTCCTGAACATAGAGTTTATTACAAGTTAGGTGACGAGTATAAAATAGAATCTGCAGAGGCAGTAGCTGAACAGGTGGCCAGTGGTACTTTTAAAGGTAAGTTCTTGACTACGTTTGGTTATAAGGCTGAAGGGTTGGATTCTAAACTTTATATGTTCAAGGCTACTATGATGTGCATCTTACGAGGGGCGTTTGTTGGCTTTAGCAATATGTGCTTTATAAAAGACCTTAAGACCAAAGAGCGCACCATAGATATTTTAGAGAAATCAGGAGTTGACTACACTATCCTAGAGAACGGGTACCTGTACGTGCAAGCTCCTACTTTAAACCAAGAATTACCAGAGACTCTTTTAGAAGCTACTGATATTCAATTAGAAGTTTTAATGGAAGAGGTTTACGAGTCTTACGGCACAGATGAAGGCATAGTCACTAGTTCTGAGATGAACGCAGGGGTTATTCAATACGCTCTCTGTAGGCTAGGGCAAAGATCTGAATGTGTTTTCACCGAGGGGAAATATGTAATCAAAGAATGTATTGACGATTATACATACCCATTAGAAGTCTCTATAGTTAAAGCCAATAAAGCCGACCCTTATAAATACTGTTTTGAGGTTCCTACTTCTCTTCTACTCTTTAGGAGAAACGGAAAGATATTTATCTCTGGTAATACTGGGAAATCTTTCTTAGTCTCTATTAGTGTTGCCTACAGTCTTTATTACTTAAATTGCTTTAACCGCCCTCAAAGACTTTTCAATCTGGATAAAACTACTCCGTTGGTGTGCATACTTCAATCAGTTAAAGAGTCGGTGACAAGAACTGTACTTTATAAGCCTATTAGACAAATGTTTATAGACATGCCTTACACTCAGCGCAGAGTTAAGTGGAATAAGAATAAAGAGCATGTCCTTGAGCTAGAGGATAACGTATTAATGGTTCCTGCTGTAGCTGATACACACTCGCAGATAGGTCAAGCCATAGTTACCGCAGCCGTGGACGAGATTAACTTCTTAGCCCTAATTGAGAATTCTAGGCAAGTTGCTGGCCCTGATGGACGTGGAGGCCTATATGACCAGGCTGATATCCTTTACCGCACTTTAACTAATAGACGCATGTCTCGTTGTATAACAAAAGGCCCTAATCCTGGCGGCATCTATCTGTCGTCTTCTGTACATTACCAGGATGACTTCCTAGAGAAGCGTATAGCTGAGGTAGACCCTGTTAAAGATAGACATGTCAAGATTATTAGAAGAAAACAGTACGAGGCGCAGCCGCCTGAAAAGTACTCTGGTGAGAAGTTTAATTACTTAGTTAGCTCTAACATTTACCCAGCTAAAATCCTAACCCCTAATGACGTGGCTGGTAAAGATTATCCTGAAAGTGGTTTAATTCTTGATATCCCTATAGAGTACGAGGAGAAATTCCGCAATGACCCTGAGAACGCTCAAAGAGATATTCTAGGTATAGCTTCAGGGGCTATTAATAGATTCTTATATAACACAGATAAAGTTCACGCCTGTATGGATAGGTACCGTGCTAGAGGTATTAAGTCCTGGGTAGCTAATCAAAACGTACACGCTAAGGATGGTATGCCTAGGATTATAGAAGAGAACCTTCCTGTAGACAAGCATGTCCCTAGGTTTGTACATATCGACTTATCTATCTCTAAGGATAAATGCGGTATCGCTATATGCAAAGTTAATAGATTTGAGAAAAGAAAAACTGATGACGGCCTAATAGAAAGGGTACCTATTATAGATGTGGAGTTAGCAGTCTCTATAACTCCGAGCACTATTCACCATATTGATATAGCCGCTGTTAGAAGATGGATTTTAGAACTTAAAGAGGTTTACGGCCTTAATATATCTAAAGTCTCCTATGACCAATTTAACAGTGCTGAGTCTAGGCAAATGTGGCGTAAAGCAGGTGTCCCAGCAGAATTACTCTCGGTAGATAAACACATTCAGCACTATGAGGATTTACGCAGATTGATTTATGAGGACAGAATAGATATAGTCCCTAACGATTTATTATTTGAGGAGCTTGTAACTTTAGAGAAGAATGAGGCTAAGAATAAAGTAGACCACCGTGCTAAAGGCGCTGGTAAGGATATCTCTGACGCTGTTTGCGGATGTGTGGCTTTAGCTTTGAAGAATAGGAAAGTTAGGTCAGGTGTGGAGATATCTACAACCTCTACTTTTGTAGAAGAAGAACCTGAAGTAGTTAATGAAAACAATTCTCTTATAGTAGACAAAACTGAAAGACGTGTAGCAGTTAGAAGGAAAGGGCCATCAAGATGAGTGAACAAATAGAATGGGTAATGGAGCGAAGAGAGATTGAAGAACTTACACCTCATCCTCAAAATCCTAGATACTTTACAGATAAAGGCATGAGCGATTTAAAAGCCTCTATAGGCAGATTTGGATTAGCGCAGCCTATTAATATAAACAGAGACGGTACTGTTATTAGCGGTCACGCACGATTAGAGACTATGCGGAAAATGGGTAAGACAGAAGTCGATGTTTATGTGCCTAGTAGAGTTTTAACCCCTAACGAGGTAGACCAGTTGATGGTTAGGATGAACAAGAACGAGGCAGGGGAATGGGACAATCAGATGCTGCAAGAGTTCTTCAACCCTAATGATTTGATGGCATGGGGCTTTGAGAAGAAAGAGCTGCCCTTTTTAAACGAAGAGAAAGTCGATAGTTTCCAAGATGATGATACACCTCTAGGAATGTCCTCTAGTTATAAGTTAATAGTTGAGTGTACTTCTGAGGCTGACCAAGAAGATTTGTTTAATAAGCTTAAAGACCAAGGATTTAAAGTTAAGACGTTACGTCAATAAAGGAGACAATTATGAGTTTAATGGCTGAGTATGTAATTAAAGAAGATGAGTTTTATACTACGTTTATCTGCCCTTGCTGTAAGGAAGAGAAGACTTCTAGAACTAAGGAATTTAACCGTCAAAAAGTATGGTTGACTGGATGTAGTTTGCCGTGTAAATATGAATTAAGGAAGCAGAAATCAACTATAGATTATATTCCTGTTATTGAAGTAGTACTATTTCACCCAGGTAAAAATACTGCCTCTATAGCGCACTTGACAGGTTTTCATTTTGCCACTATGGTAAGAGTGTTAGGCAACTACTACGAATTAGGTTTTGTAGATAAGGATGACCAGAAACGATACACAATCACAGAGGACGGGATAAAGTTCTTAGAGGAATGGAGATTAATCAAAAATGTCAATGGAAAATTCGAGCAAATTAAATCAACTAGCAGACAAATACCTTTCTGCGGGCAGGGCTGAACGTACTAAAATGCTATCGCCTTACACAGAGGACGATCAAAGAGCTATTATTATAAAGTCCCTGGGGCTGCTTTTAAGTGAGTACAGAGCTTTCAGCGCGTCTAAGTAGGTAAATACTTCATTAAATAGCTGCTACAATGGATTAATGGTAAAGAAATCCAAGAAAGTTCAGCAATCTACACCAGTACACACCGAAACTGTTAAGGTTTTTAAGAGAAAGAAGGGTGAAGGGGCTTATTTACATGCTCCAACTAAAGAGGTATTCGGTGAGACTCTAGTCACTAAAGCTGAGAAGATACCTAACGACAATGAGCTTGGTTATGAAACAGAGGGGTTTATTCCGCCTCCAGAAAACCCAGAGATATTAGTTAAATTACCTAAAAAGAATAACGTACTGTTACAGTGTATATCCTCTATGGTAGCTAATATAGAGTCTCCTGGACAGAGATATTCGTTTAATAAATCTTTACCTTTAACTGAAAAAGATTCCCCTGCAGCTAGGGCTGAGTTAGATGCTCTTAAATTCTTCACTGAGAACCCTAATCCTGAGAGTACCTTAACAGAAGTCAGAGAAATAGCTAGGCAAGATTTAGAGACTTTAGGCTATGCCTTTATAGAGGTTGTCCGTAATGCTAAGGGCAATGTCACACAGCTATACAATGTCCGCTCTTATAAATATCGTTTAGTTAAGCTTACCGCTGCAGACGAGGCCGTGCCTGTTACGTTTAAAATACCTTCAAGCTCCGACAATAAAAAGCCTAATAAGACTACTTTTGATAAGTTCTATCGTAAATATGCTTATGTACCTACTAACGGGAACTATGTTTATTACAAAGAATTCGGAGATCCTAGGGTTTTAAACTCTAAGACGGGTGCTTATGCTACTTCAGAGAAACCTGTGCCTGAGAGTTTAGCTGCTACTGAGTTAATACATATATCAATATATGATCCAGACAATCTTTACGGTAGCCCTCGTTATATTAATAATATCCCTGCTATCCTTGGTTCCCGTGAATGTGAATTGACTAACTTCCAATTCTTTAAAGAAAACGCTGTACCTAATATGGCTGTTCTCTTATCAGGCGGGTTCCTAACAGAAGGGTCAGTGCAGAACCTACAGAGATTTCTCACCTCGGTGAAAGGCAGAGAGTCTATGCAGAGGATTATTGTCCTTGAGGCTACTGGCGACCAAGATGCTGCTAGTGATGACGGCAAAGTTCAACCTCCTAGAATGAATATCCAAATGCTGGGCAATGAGCGTCAGAACGATGAACAATTCCAAGACTACGATACTAACAATAGAAGGAAAATTCAATCCTCTTTCCGTATCCCTGATATTTTAATCGGTTTAAGCACAGACTACTCAAGGAATACATCTGATTCGGCTAAAGCTATGGCGGAGTCTCAAGTATTCATGCCTGAACGCGCTAGAGTGGAACGCTTGTTTAACACTAAGATACTTCCTGCTGTTGTATACGGGAGAGATGCTACAAGGCTCAAGTACTGGGAGTTCAAAGCTAACCCGCCTAGAATCGCCTCAGAGGACGGTCTAACTAAGCTATTTACTACTCTTAACTCTATGGGGGCTATCACTAGTAACATAGCTATTGATATATCTAATGAGGTGCTCGGTACTGACATCCCTCTAAGCGATAAGCCTTGGGCTAACATACCTTTCCCTCTAGTGGAGTACTTAGCTAACGCAAATAATCTTGCTGGAGTAGAGGAAGTAACAAGGGTAGCCAACAGTAAGCCAGATGCGGCTAATGTTAACCCTGAAGGTCAATAGGCTGGTCTTTATACTTATTCTCGTACATTTCCATCAGCTCCTCGAACTCATCTTTACGTCTTAGAATTAATTCCCTTAGTCTGCGGTTAAAGGCTTTGCTCTTAAAGAGATTCTTGCTAGTGTGGAAGCTAGTCCATTCCCGCTCTAGTTCTTGGATCTCATTCTTTAAGAGACGTATTCTATCTATCTCTTCATCGCCTGTAACAGCTATTTGTAGGTGTCTTACATTACTCATTGGTATCATCCCCAGGCCATCCCCATCCGCCAGTCATCCCTGATTTTCTGTAGTCCGTTACACGCTTCTCGAAGAAATTAGTATGGTTATTGCCGTTTATCATCATGTCCACCCACGGTAAAGGATTTTCTTTGACTTTAAAGTTACCCTTAAGCCCGAGCTGTATTAATCTGCGGTCAGTCAAGTATCTAATGTACTGCTTAAGCTCTTCTTTAGTTAGGCCTTCTACTTCGCCCATCTCATAAGCTAAATCAATAAAGTTGTCCTCTAGCTCAACAGTGGTTCTAGCCATCTGGTAAATCTCTTTTTTAAACTCATCAGTTATAAGATGTGGGTTCTCATTCATAAACTCTCTGAATAATTGAATTTCACCTTGAACATGAGCATCTTCGTCACGGATACTCCATTCGACCACAGTGCACATACCTGGCATCTTGCCTCTAGAGATTTCTTTGCCGTCTAAGCTCTCCTTACAGCGTCTATAGTTTAATAACATTACAAACGCGCCAAATAAAGAAACACCTTCACTGAATACTTGTTTAGCTAAAGTCTTTGCTATCCCTGCATCGGTCTTCACATCATTCTCACAAATAAACTCAATCTTATCTAACATCTCCTTGTACTCTAGGAATTCAGTATATGACTCCTCTGGTAATCCTAAGGTGTCGTTCAATAGAGCATACGCCCTTTGGTGTGTAAATTCGCGCCCTGCAAAACTGCCTAGCATCATCCTAATCTCATTATTCTTGAAAACAGGTATTAGATAGTCATAGTAATTCTTACCTACTTCACAATCCGTCTGGGTGAATAGCTTAAGTATATTAGTTACATGATTTCTCTCTATCTCACTCATAGAGCCGTTCTTCCAGTCTGCTAAATCTTGACTTAAGTCTATTTCTTCCTCTGTCCAATGTATGGCCTCATGTTCTTTAGCTGCTGTTACTGCCCACTCGTAATGGAATGGTTTATATGATTTACTGGGTTCTTTAAGCATGTGTTCTCCTCTTACTATTTATACCAAAATGATTTGCATTGGTTAATAATATTTATTTCATTTATTTGACTTTGTTTTTTAAGTACCAAAGCAATAATGATTTTTCTGTCTCTGCTGAAAGGCTTTTAGCCTCTTGTACTTTTTGGTTAAATAATTTTAATACAGCATCTAATTTACATAAGACTTTACTCTCGAAGAAATCATTAGCGAACTCACTGTCTTCTATAACTTCATTCAACTCTAATCTGAAATCTAGATCTAGTGATAAGCGTTCGATTATAGAAAGCAGACATTTAATCTGGGAGAGTTTATCTACTGTATCCTCTATAGTGTGGTCTACCCCTGACATGCTACACATTCCTCTGCATCGGCTACGCCTAATTTCTTTCTTTCTACTTTCTCAGATACTTTATCTACTTTAGCCCCAGCCTCTGTCCGTAAGTAATAAAGACTCTTAAGCGGAACACCTGTACCTTCTTTAGAGAAAGCTCGTAAATGGATAGCATTAACTGTTGACTTCTCTACGCCTGCTGGGAAGAATAGGTTTAATGATTGCCCTTGGCATATATGTTCTTGTCTATCTCTAGCCAGGTCTATTAGCCATCTCTGATCTAGCTCGAAAGCTGTTTTAAAGACTTCCTTTATTTCACCTGGGAGAAAATCTAAATGTTGAACCGACCCGCCGTTAATGGCTATATCTGACCATACATTATCATTGTTCTTGCCTATAGACTCTAGGTAATTCTCTAGGTACTTGTTTTTAACCAGGACTGACCCTACTCTAGTGTTATGAGTATAAGCGTTAGATTTATTAGGCTCTATAGAGGGGGACGCTCCTGCAATAATACTGTTGTTAGCTGTGGGTGCGATGGCCATTAAATGACTGTTTCTTCTACCTGAGCCTACACCGTCAGGGTATTCCCCTCTCTCGACAGCTAATACTTGAGTTTGTTTAACAGCCTTTTCTTTAATTCTCTTGAACATAGCCTTATTGATTGACTTAGCGGCCACAGATTCAAAAGGAATAAGGTATCTTTGTAAGTAAGAATGAAATCCCATAGCCCCTAAGCCAAGCGAGCGCTCTCTGGTGGCTGAATATTTGGCTTTACTAACCGTATCTGAAGCAGTGGTGATAAACACCTCCAAAACATTGTCCAGCATAGTTATTAAGTCCTCTACCATCAGGGTGTCTTTCCACTCCTCATAGAATTCAAGATTGACTGAGCTTAGGCAGCATACTGCGGTTCTCTCAGGGCTGGTAGGTAGGAACACTTCACTGCATAAGTTTGTTAAATTAATATTAAGGCCTAAGTCTTTCAATGGCTGCGGTAAATGTCTATTAGATTCGTCTATATAGTGGATATAAGGCTCACCTGTTCTAAATCTAGTCTCTAGTATTTGCTGCCATAACTCTCTAGCAGGTACCGTAGCTCTTACTGTTTTGTCATGCGGATCAATTAAATCCCAGTCTTTTCCAGCTCTAACAGCGTCTAAAAAGGCATCAGTTATATTAATTGCGTTATGTATATTAGTGCATCTTCTGTTAGTGTCGCCTTCTGGTAATCTTATATTTATAAATTCTTGGCAGTCAGGATGGCTTATGTCCATATATGCTGCATAACCCGCGCGGCGAGTCGTAGCCTGGTGATATGCTAGAACGTCTGCATCTATAGTGTGAAGAAACGGTATTGGCCCTGGTGATTTTTTACTGACAGAGCGTACATTGCCCCAGTATCCATTAACCCCTCCCCCCATAACAGTTAACCACCTAACTTCGGCAGAATGATCTATCAGACTCTCTAATGTGTCCTCTATAGTGGATAATACAAAACAACTAATTGGTTGACTTTTCCACGGCTGCCCTGGTTTAGGGGCGTTAGATAGTACAGGGCTGGCGAACATAAACCATCCTTTGCTGGCGTAATCATATATTCTCTGGGCGAAAGCATAGTCTCCGTAACAATAAGCCAAAGCAGCTCTGGCGAAAGCCTCTTGAGGGGACTTCTCATCTGGGAGCATATAATGATCTTCTAACAAGCGTTTAGCGAAATTAGTAAGTTTTTCGTCTCTACTATAGTCTATTTTTATGTTGTCGTACATGTATAATTTGAGTTCCGTTTTTTGCGGTTCCTCTAGTTTATGTCAGGTTTGATACTCTGTCTATAAGGATTTAGGTTAATTAAATATAATCAGGGGCATTAAAAATGTGCTTGCTAATCCAGTGTATATGCTGGTTCTAAAGTGTACATTTATTTCTTGACTACTTGTAATTTAACCCTGTAGAAATCCTCTAATAGTTTTACTGAGTCTTCTAGCTCTACACCTCTAGCCATGTTAGATGTTAGGAAGTGTCTAACTATAAAAGCTAAAGCCTCTGAATCAGAATAGACTTCTACGTTGTTTCTAACTATATCTAAAGCTAGAGAGAGCATCTTAGAATCTTCTTCTATTAGACGGAACATCTTAGTGTATTTAGGGGCTTCGTCTATATCTAGCTCTATTACAGGGCGACCTTGTACGTCTGTCTTATGGTATTTATACTTGATATGGTCTTCTAGTTCTTCTCTAGTATGGCTCTCCGCGTAATCTACCAGCTCATCGAAGTTCTCTTTAGAGGCTACTTGAGTTATAACTCTTGTTTTAGTCCAACCTATCTTCTCTAGTCTTTCTACGGGTACATCTAGAGCAGTGAATTTCTGGTATGCGTTCATTAAGTAACGGGCTTTACCGTATCTGAAATCTAGTACAGATTCTACGAACGCCTCAAATCCTTTATAATCATTAGCAAAGCCGTGTTTAATATGCTCTTGGGTATTAGCCATATGGATTAACAGGCCTCCTACTATGAAGTTATATTTCTGCGCCTTGTTATAGCAAGCTTTAGTAAAGGCAATAATGTCAGGGTTCTCTTCTATAGCTAAGGTTACTTCTTTAGTGTGGTTAACTGGGAACGCTGTTTTAACCGGGGTGAAATCTTTAACTTCTTCTCTAGGCTCGCCAACTAAATCTGACCCGTCTGTTATTAGCAAATACATCTCGCCAGTCTCATCATCATAGTCATATTTAGACGCGAAATCTAGTTCATCTTCATAGGCCGTTACTATAGAGCCGCATCTGTGGGTTCTGCCGTGTATGATGGCGCATCTATAGGTGAAGCCCTTTAGACAGTCAAGTACGGCCATCTTATCGCCTCTATGGAGGTCAGGGCGGGTATCCTCGTAGCCTGCCTTCTTGTTTAAAAAGATTACCTCATCTCCAGGAGTGTATTTAGTTCTTACGTTATTCATATCTATTTATCCTTTATTAGTTATTTTTTATTAGTTATCTTTTATTACAAAACATTTAGCTAGTAATTCTTGTTTCTCTTTGGTAATGAACCCTGCCTCGAATTGATGTCTAGCCATTACCATTAATCCATAGGCATCGGCAATATTATTATTAGAAGTATTAAAGCCGTACTCGTCTGAGACAGATTGAATCATCATGTCCTTACTGGCGTTACCGTTACCTGTTATAAACTTCTTCAACGATTTAGGCGGCACTACTAGAAACGGTATCCCTCTTGAGTAGAGATGATTCTTAACTATCCCACCTAGTTCAGCTAAATCACAGAGACTGGTATTCTTACTAGCTCCTATGCCCATAGCGTACCCTTCTAAAGCTACGTAAGATATAGGTTCGTTCTCATATCTAGCAAATAGAAGCTCTTGGATAGTCTCGTAAATATAGTCGACTTTATGGAACCTGCTAATAGCCAGAACATCGCTATATACTTTCTTTTTAGTGTCGATTACCCCGTACTTAATTGGGGCCTTTGCATCGGCTATACAATAACCTGTTTGGGTAATACTTAAATCTAGTCCTAAGAATATTGTCATAAGCTAAAACACTCCACTAAGGTATTGCAGTTCTTCGCAGTTGTACAGTCGCAACTAGAGCATATTACTCGCTCTGGCAGTGTCCCATTCTGTTTATGCTCATATATCTCCTTAGAAGTATTGAACATCTGTTCCACGAAAAGGCGGTTTGGATCTTTAGTAGCGTCCACAATAAACTCTTTATAAGGTGAGCCGAATTTAAAGTCTTTAGTGCAGTATATTAAACGAACCTGATCTGCAGCAGGCATACCGTTTTTAAGTAGTAGTAATCTATAGAATAGGACTTGTTGGATATGTTTTGGAACAGGAGCTTCTAACTTATCAAAATCCTTACTGTTCATTGACTTGATCTCTAACGGTAGTAGCTTATTCTTATAGATTAGTAATCCGTCTGGGTTGCCTACTATCTTGGCTTCCTCATTAAAGATAGAGTATTCAAAGTAGTTATAGTTCTTGCTGTCGCATTTAGGGCAGTGTAGGTCTGAACAGGTTCCTTTCTCTACTATGTTTCCGCAGTCACACTTCCATACCCCGTAGATGTTCTTATAGCCTAAGCGTTTGAATAAGGTTTCTCTGATATGGGCCTCGATAGCTCTGCCTATTTTCCACATCACCTTGTGCCCGCCTGTGTGTGATTTAGAGAACGCTTGCTTACCTGAGTTGCACTGCTTCATCCTATACATTAAGACTAGGTTTCTAGGGCAAGCATCTAGAATTGAGGATACATGTGTATATTCAGGATCATAACGAATAGCTTCTGGCTTTCTATCCTCGTCATCTATTATTGACTTTAAAGATAATACTTCTAGATTGGAGATGTCTATATAAGGCTGTTGCTTAGGGGCTGCAGGGGGCGGACTTGGCGGTACTATTGCTTGTTTAACTTCTTGGACAGGGGTTATTTTCACCTGGGTGACAACTTTATCTTCCTTAGGTGGGTTCTTGTGTAGTGTTTTCGGTAGTCTTGACATTAAATAAGGCCTCTATTAGCTTTTGGGGGGCTACTGCGACCTGTTCTAATACCTTACCATCAGAATCTATAAAGTCAATCTGGATGATAGGGATCTCGCCATACCCAATAGCATTATCCCTCAGTTTCTTGATCATGTCTATAGTGATAGAGAAAGATTTTTTACTAGTGCATTTATTTTCTATACGTGCAAGTCCTGGGATTCTGACATCGCCTTTCATATGCTTATTACCAGACCCTATAGTTACATGCCCGCCAAACTCTTTAGCTGTTCTAGCTTCTTGCTTAGGGCTATGTCTTTGGGCTATATATTTTCTATTACCCTGCTGCTTGGGTCTTTTGAACATACTCTTTATCCCATGCCCTGTCAATCAAATAACCATCTTCAGGCAAGGCAGGTAGTTTAATGCGTTCTCTATGTTCAGTTAGAAGGGCTAATTTCAATTCTGCGTATTTATCTGGGTTAGCTAATAATTCTTCTTCTAGACCTTTGAACGTCTTACTCTCAATGACTTCCCCTGTAAATGGAAGTGTAATAGATTTAGCAGATGCTCCTGACCCTGTGACAAGTCCTCTGGTTGCTGCGTACGATAAAACAGCGCCTACTTCGTCTATTTCGCCTTCTTCCATGTCTTTTCTAAATATGTTTCTATTTAAATTAAATTGCCCTTGAAGTATAGAGCTACCTAAGCGTGTCTTCTTAATAGTAAAGCGATGAACTGTATGGTCTAAAAGATGCTCTTCACCTTTCTCTTTACACATCTCTTCTTTATACCCACCGAAGTCAACGTGAACATGATAGAAATATCCTTGCTTTTTACCGCCTGGAAGTACACGCTTATCGCCGAACATTTTACCTACGTCAATAGCCCATTGGTTGATCATTAGGATAGTCAATAACCTGCCCTCAATCATGGCATTAGAAAGATGATAGTTGAGCTTACGGATCATTACTGACATTAATCTAGCTGGGATAGCCACATGCGTATCGGCTGCTGATTTATCAATAATCGGAGAAGGGTTTAACATGGCTATAGAATCTACTACCACCATGCCTACTTGAGCATCAGAAAGGAATCCATCTAGCTGGTCTACGATATCCTCGCCATTCTTTTGTCTGACTACTAGAATACGCTCTAGGTCAACACCGTGTTTCTTAGCCCAGTTTCTATCAAAAGAATTCTCAGCGTCTATCCATATAACATATTTATCTGGGTACTTATTCTGGAAACTAGCCGCTGCCTTAAGGGACATTGTTGTCTTGCCAGTTTTAGGATCACCAGAGAAGACCATTCCAACACCTTCAGGTAGGCCGCCTAACAGTGCTAAGTCCAAAAAGAAGCTGCCAGTAGGTATATATGTACAAACACTAACCTCACTACCTAATGTAATGGTGTCTCCAAATTGCTTCTGAGCTTCTTTAAGTTTATTCAATAACGAAGGCGTAGCCTTGTCTCCGTATTCTTGTGTTTTACTCATTAGTTTAAACCTACTTCATCGGCCCATTCTAAGGCATCTTTTAATTCAACAGCAGATAAAGTTGATACCATAGTACCTACTGAATCGTAAGTATTTTTAATCTCGCTAGGGCTAAGGCCTGATGGCATTTCGATCCACACTCCGCCTTTAAGTGATTGGTAATTACCTAAGTTTTTAGTGAACTCTCTGCGTATACCTACTTTAGCGTAAGCGTCTTTAGGTACTTCTACCATAGCTTCATGGTCTTTCTCTACAGTTTTTAGAATAGCCCCGCCCTCCATTAAACTTACTTCCGAATGACCTCTTGCCTGTGCTTGTTGTGTTTCCATATTATCTCCTTGCGCTTTCTATAGCTTCTTGCATCATTTGTGCGTACTTTCCGTTATCGTCTTTTAGTTGCTTTAGTTTAGATTGCATCACTATGATTATTGGCATAATTGCCTCTACCTCAGCTACCGTGTACGCTCCTTCTACCTTACCTGTAGGGCTTAAGACTTCTATAATAGGCTTAGGTAGGAATCCTGCTCTTTGCCATTTATAGATAGAGTCTCTAGTGTAGCCTCCTAAGACCTCCCCTAACTCAGTACAGTTAAGACAACGTAACTTCTCACAGTCTACACCCGAAACAATATCCTTGATAGAGGCGAATTCATTAATTCTATTTAAGTTTACTGAGGCATCATGATCTCTACTAGTTAATCCTCTAGTCTTTCTGGCGTGCTCTCTTATTAGACGTTTTCTATGCTCCCTGTATTCTGGGTCGTTATTGTATCTGTCGGTGGGATTTGTCCACGGTGTTAGCGGCTTACGCCCTCTTCGCTTCGAGCTTTCCATTTATTATTCTCCTTGGTTCTAAAATATTATGTCCCTCTTCTCTGTATTGCTTAATGCGGTTATGGTACATGCCTACAAACTCTGGGGTATTAGTGTCTAAAGGTGTTACCCAAATAGGTTTAGGCTTTCCACGTAAGAAGCGATTTATACGCCCTACTATTTGGTTAGCAAAGCTGGACTTTGGAGTTACATCTATGCCGCAATCTAGCCTAGGGATGTTTACCCCGAAACCCATCATGCCGTAGGTAGCAAATATTATCCTGCAGTTTTCTTTTATATGGTCTAACTGCTCTTTAGTGGATTTTAATTTCACCCGGGATAAAACTTGCATCTTCAAACAACTAGTAGGAATCACCATCTCTGTATCGGTGCCTTTAATCAGCCCTTTAACTAAGTCAGGAGAGTACTGGGTGCAGTTAATAAACTCTATGTTGTTATCGTATTGTTTAAGCGCAGGATACTCTCTATCTAGTTTCTTAGTTCTTTTCAATACATAAGTAAATCTCTTATCTATAGTAGTGGGTTTCTTCAGCACAATAACTTTGCCATTGGGGTTAGACTCTCCTGTATATTGGCCCATTTCTGCCTCTGGAATTCCTAGCTGTTTGCACATGCTCATAAGAGTCTCTAATTGTTTTATTTTTGCCCCGATGACAAGAATTTGACGATTTCCATTATACATCAGCTTAATTATATTAGCAAGTGCAGTATTGCGCTCTACGTCTTTAGATAGGCTAAGAATCTTCTGATTAAGATCTCCCCCCCAGTAAGGTTCTTTTCTTTCAAAGACGATAGGCATTATATCTACTTGAACACCTTTAGCCTTGGCTCTAACCTTAGTCTTGCCTATATGTTGTTGGTATATAACATCTGCACCGTCAGGCCTGTCTGGGGTGGCAGTTAGCCCTAGCTTATATTTGCTATTAAACCTGCTGAGGGCGTTTCTTAGTACGGGGCTTCCTGCTATATGTAACTCGTCCATTATTTGAAAAGGGAATGACTCATAAACTTCTTGAGGATAATCGTGCATGGCTATAGAGTGCATAGACCCTATGACGAAAGATTTATGATGCTCAGATTTGTCTTGTTGAATAATGCCAATATCATCATCGGTCAAACCTAATTTGTCTTTGGCTTCTTCTTTCCACTGGTCTACTAGTCTAGTTAACGGGCAAGTAACTAATACCTTTTTACCTAGCTTTGCGGCTACATAAAGAGCAGACACAGTCTTGCCAGAGTTGTGGTGAATAATAAAGTCATCTGTTAGGTATAAATGATCCTTATCCAGAGTAAAGCCGTAATAAGTCATAGGCTTAGAGCCCTTCTTAGCTACTTTAAAAGTCTGAGTGTACTCCCCGTAATATGCCTTCTCATTCTCCTCCAAAGATATCCCTAAGGCATCAGCTAAAGTTTGTAGGCTCTCGTAACCTTTTATAGTGTAAGTCTTAGCAACATTAAACTCGTTGTAATTATTTACCATTATTTCGGAAGCTGTCATACCGAGAGACATACATAGAAACTCTATATTTTTCTGTATAGTGACATCTGAATTTCTATATATGATGGCTTCTTTAGATTTACATAGCCCCCTGTCCATTAGATTATCCATTAGGCCTGTCAGTAACTCCATTCGCATAGCTCTAGGGGCAAATAAATATTCTGTAGGAACGTAAGCTAACCCCATAGATAGTTCCATGTAATTATATTTCTGCAGTAACTCCATCCATTCAGTGTTAGCCCTGACTTTCTCTGGGGTGGACGTTATGATTTTTGCCATGGTTAACGGCGGGATGCTTGGCAAGTAAGGAACCCTATCCCCTACTAAAGGTACTTCTCTTCTGCATAGGCGTAGTCTGCTCTTTAGATACTTAGACACGTTTAAATAGTCTTTAACTGAAAGCGGATAGTAAGGTGATAGTAGTCTTTTATGGTTTGTTTTCTTAGTAGCGTCTGTGCAAACTTCCGTATCCTTAATGAATAGAATGTGGTCTTCGTTAATAACAAAAGGCTCAAAGCCATACTGCTTAACTCTGTTATCAGGAGAGACTTCGTACATCTGCCCTCTTCCTCTACACAACTGAACTACTGTCCTTGGTAGGCCGTCTGGCCCTAATAATTGATCCCCTACTTCGACATCTTCTACTTTTTTAAAGCCACCATTGTACATAATGACTCTAGCGCCCTTTTTATGGCAACCAGTAGAGGCTACAGCTAACGTGCCTTTTTGCTCTGGTTTTTCAAGTTCTTTTAAAATCTCTTCCATAAAGGCTAACTGGCTGTCGTCTCTAGGGGTAGGAATTAAAGGGGCCTTAAAGGTTCCTTCAGTACATCTTTTGTCCTCGTATTCAAGATGTGGGAAGTTCTCTAAGGCCCAATTAATAGGTAAACCAATAAAGCCCTCTTTCTCCAACGAGTAATTAGCTATCTGTATTTCTTGCTTTGGATCTGCTAGATTCCTAGGTCTTGCTGTTAAGCGTACTTTAATAGATTCTAGCTCTGATTCCGAAACCAAGTCTACAGGTAGGTAATACCAACCAGATAGAAAGGGCTTTTTGGTCATAACTGTTAAGCGAAAGGATTCTCTGCTTCAAACGCTGCGTTAGCTTCTACTGTAGCTGCATCAGTAGTATTGTTCATAGGGGCATATGATTGTCCTCCTACAAAGTCAGTGCTAGGTGTGCAGTCAGCGTACTCAGCTTCGATTCCAGCTAGAGTCGGTCTAGGGAACATAGCGTTGTAGTCGATAGGTTGAATAGTCCAGTTAGCTGGCTTAACTACTGCGCCTTCTTTATTCTTAACTTCAGGGCAACCAAATTGAGCTACTAGTTCTGCCTCAGTGAATTGTTTTTCATAGATAGAACCAGTATCAGTAATTTGAGGTATTCCACTACGAGGTGAAGTAGTTTCACTGTTTCTAGCTAGAACAATTTGAAGTCCTCTAGTAGTAGTTAGTCCTGTAGTACCGTTCTCGATTAAACGATCGAATACAAAGAACTGATCATGCTGAGATTCTTTAATAGCAAGTAGTTTGTGGAAATACGTATGTACTGTTCCGTTTTTACTTGTTACAGGAGTGTCTAGCAATTCAATCACTGTTAGGAACATTACTCTGCTCAATTTGTGATTGTCTTTACATAAAGGGCAAGTGCCTTCTAGTTCTTTGGTACATGAAAAATGTTTATATCTGTTAGTAGCTTTATCCCACAGCTCATGCTCTTTAATAGAGAAGTTAGCTATCATACTGTCCAAGATAATTACTCTCTTGGTTTCGCCTGCTCTAAGTGAGAACCTTTGAACGAAATCGAAACCTTTGTTTCTACGCTCTTTTCTTACTTTAGCTGCTTCACGCTCTGCTGCGGTTGCTTGTTTAATTGCTTCGCCAGTTAATGCCCAGCTAGGCGTGTTATTTGTCGGTGTTTGTAGTCTACTCATTTTATTTCTCCTTAAATTAGATTTGACTTGTCGCTTCTTGATCCCTAAGCTACTTTCAGTATACGCCCTATTTTATAGTTGTCAAGTTCTAGCATTAAAGAGCAGTCAGCACACCGTATGGCATTGTTTCTTGGAAGATAATATTTATTTCATTTATGGTTAATTCATCTGGGTCTAGCTTATCTTGAGGCCATGCAGGGATAAAAACTGGTACAGTGTCTTTCAATTGATTAAGAGCACCTTTAATTCTCATACCGTGCTTATCTACGCCACCATAAATACCTAAGTCACCTGCATCGTCATTGTCTAACATTAGATAGACTGGTTTGTTCCAACTCTTTAGGATATTAGCTTTCTCTTCAGTTAGGGCCGATCCTAAAAGGGCAACTATATTAAAATACATGTCAGCTTTAATTTCGTGCAGATGTGCGTAGGCGAATAATCCTTCAACTACAAGGACTGGTTTCTCCGGGGTGAAATTATGCGCCCCTAATAATAAGTGACGTTTAGGCAAACCGAAATAGTCTCTAACCTTAGGCCTAATATTATCGTCTATAGATCGCCCTGTAAACCCATATAAAAGCTTATCAACCCCTCTGACAGGGAAAAGTATACGGGATTGCTTTATATCATATTTCAGCCCAAGCTTCTGTATAGTATTTTGACTTATTCCTCTTTTTTGGATATAGCTAAAAGCATCGTGATGATCTTGTATCTCATCGTAGAAGTCTGAAAACAGCGCCTCACTTAAGGGCTCAGGTAATTTATCAGGGTCAGCATCAATACCTAGGATATTAGAAGGGTCTAATTCTTCCTCCTTGACCTTCCTGTAGATAGGCATGTACTTATCATCTCTGGAGAAGTTATAGAGGGAAAGAAACATGTCGGAGAATACCCCTGTTCTTTTACAGGTAAAGCAGTTATAAAGAGATACTCCGTCACCAAAGGATATGCCAAAACTCGGATGCCTGTCAGTGCCTTTAGCATGTGTCCATTTAGCAAACGGGCAGGTTATAGCTATATCACTGTTGGCGATCTTATAATCTTTTATACCAGCTTCACGTAAAGCCCATAGTATGAACTCTTTCTTCATTTAATTATTGTATAGGTTGAGTAGCTTAATCCATTACTACGGGGTAGGTACTTCTCTCGTCTTAAAACCGTCTCTAGCCATACTACTACTTTCACCCCGCCCTCGCCTGTATCTGCGCAGACAGGATACCATGCAAACCAATGATACCAACCATGGACATCTTCTTTTTTTAACCAGAACCTCATACGTCTGAGGCCTCTCTATGTAGATCATATAGGTTGAATAGAAGTTTAAACTCGTTCTGGTTCATCTGAAGCTCTATCAAGCGATTAATGACTGATCTAGGTACTTTATACTTATTAGACAATTCGTCATACACCTCTGCTACTTTCTTCGAACTCTGAGCAAACGACTTTTGAAGCTCGCCGTAAAGTTCTACTATTTTCTTTTGTTCTGTTATTGTTTTTGCCATAATTACCTTAATCTTATTACCACCCATTAAACCATGCAGGTTGTTTTGGCGCAATGTCTTTACGCTTTTTCATCTCTGCTAAATTATCACCCATTTCTATATCTGCCTTGATAGGTAACGGCGGCTCTATATTAAACCATGCTAAAAATGGTAGATTTTCCATTACCCATTTGATGGTCGAAGCTGCCACCTCTTCGTAACCTTTCTTGACTTCAAATACAAGCGCGTCATGCACAAAGCCTATTATTCTAACTGTATTAGGGTCTAAGTATTTATGCAATATTATAATCGCCATAATACCCATGTCAGAGCCCATTCTTTGTACACTAGAATTTATAGATTGCCTTTCTGCCGCCCTAGATGCCCATTTCTCAGTTGACTTAATATCTGGGAATTTTCTTAAAGCCCCGTGTAAAGCGCGAATAAACCCATGTGCTCTAACGAAATTCTTTTTATTCTTATGCCATGGTAAAAGTCTAGGCCAAGTAGAGAAGAATTTATTCTGTAGGTCTTGTGCCTCTTCCTCGCTAACAGTTAATCCATAATTGATTTTTGCATACGCAGGGTAAGACGTATAGTGCATCTCGTAAATATTTCCGAACGTGATTCCCTTAGCGCTAGTTCTTTTCTTCTCTATCTCGTCCTCAGGTAGTGCATTAAATTCTTCTATAGATATACCCATGGCGTTAGCAGCGGTCATTGAGTGGATGTCTTTGTCTTGCTTATAGACTTCAATCATGTTAAGCTCACAAGCCTCCCACGCAGCTAGGCGCAATTCTAACTGAGAGAAGTCGGCATTGATGAGTGTCCATCCTGGTTCAGCTTTAAATATCGCTCTATATGCTTTAGCTAGTTTGCCTCTCTTAGGGAAATTCTGTCCGTTAGGATCTCTTGAACTTGAGTTGTGAGATATAAATCCTCCATTAACTAAGAAGGAGTGATCCTGCTCAACCTCTATATCGAAAGTATCCTCTGGTAATAAACGCTCTAGTTTTTTAATTAATAAACTGGACAATTCTGGCTTCTTCAATACGCCTTTTATCTCTAAAAAGTACAACTTATGGTCTAACTCTAAATCCTGAGCCTCTACCCATTCATTCTTATCGTTCAAGAACCTATGCTTATAAGAGCATTTAACTTCTTTACCGTTTTCAAGCGTGATTTTAATTAAGTTTTGTTTACCGCATTTAAAGAAATTGGTTATATTCCTCCATCTCTTTTTATGGGTAAGGACTTGATAGACGTAGGTGTCTTGTTTAGCTAATATTTCATAAATAGATAGCCACCCGAATTGCGTGTAAATCTCTGTGTGCCCTGTTAAGCATCTACCTGTTACTGTTCCTGAGAGAGAATAGCTAGGTCTGATTTTCCCTTCGTAGATGTATTGGAATATGCCAGTCTTTTCTTCTGGGTCGCCTAAATAGGTGCTTATCATTTTCTGAAGCTGCTTGTATTCTAGGAGTTCCTGAACAGTTTCATTTTCCTCGAAATAAGCTAAATGTGACTTTCCAGTTTGTGGTACCTGCTGGTCTGGAGGTAAGTCCTCGGTGCCTGTGGTGAACATTCTAGGCTTTAACCCTAACCCTTCTGGTGTGAATAGTAAATCTATCAGTAAAGAAGCGCTATTGAAATTAAGAATAGGTTTTTTATCAGTTACGTACTTTTGCTTTATCTCTCTAGGGGTTTTAAGTGTGAGAATCTCTTGTAGCTCGTCTCTTCTCATTTCCATTTGTTGTTTAAGTTCTAGAAGCTTATCGACATCTATATTCATGCCGTGAGTTTCCATGGTTTCGGCAAACGCTATTAACCCAGGCATTTGGATTTTCTCGAAGCATCTCCAGTTAGCTTTATCTTCCATTCCGATACGTACTAGTTCTTGGGCTAAATGGTATGTAACAAACGTATCCCCGCAGCCGTACTTTAAAAGCTCTAGAGGAGCTACGTCCATCATGTGGGCTTTGTCTGTTTCTTGATCAAACTGATCGCTGTAGCCACTATAAGCGGGAACCCATCTTCTTACACACTCATCTAAAGCTCTGCGCTCCATTGACTCGTCTACTACGAAAGATAGTTGCATTGTGCAGGCATACCAGCCCTTAGTATTAATTCCTAGTTTCCTGGCTATATGGTGATCGTATTTAAAGTTATGAGCTACTTTTTTTATAGAGGGGTCTTCTAGTAGCTGCTTCCATTGCTCTATTAGTTTAGTTATTTCACCTGGGGAAAATTGTGTTAATCCGTGCTTCTCAGCGTATTCGTTATTGACAACACTAGCTATAGACCTTATATTACCTTCCGCGTCTTTATATGCCATTTGGAAAGTAATGGGCTGTACTTCTGGCTCGTACCATTTAAGCCCTGTAGTCTCCGTATCAAATGAAATGACTTTCGGTTTAAGGGCTAGGATGTCAGATATGTCAGTTCTCCACTCGTAAGGGATTTCATTCAACACGTCTTTGATTTGAGAGGAGTCCCAGTTAAGCCCTTTTAGTTTAGCGAGCTGCCTCATGTCTGTCTCAAACAAAACAGCTTTACCAGGTACGACTTGTATATAGCCTAACCCAAGCATAGGTAGTACAGGACACTGAAAGTCATTAGACTTAGTTACTACCCCTCTGGCTTTAGTTATAACTATAGGTTGCCCCATTACTTGATATGCTGCGTGCTTGCCCATAGGGACTATTACTTTAGGATTATACTCAGCTACTTTAGCTAGGAATTCTTCTCTGTGTGATTTAAGAAACTCTTTCTCTCTTTTATCAGTGCCTGTATTATTCCCCAGCATCGGAGGGCAAGGGCTTAGGAAAGCAACTTCTTCCATTTTGAATCCGAGGGGCTTAAAGTATTTAGCAAGGGTGTCTAGTTTAGAAGCGCCTATCGGTGTGCCTATCTCTTCGTCATTCTCGGAAGGAGGTTCAGTAATGAATAATATATCAGCAGTTTTTTTGCCTATGGTTAGCATACACACCAATATACACTACTATTTCACCCAGGTAAAGTTAAGTTTCGCTAATTTAACTAAGGACGTTCATCATAGAGTTAGGATCTCCGCCCATCTTCTGACTTAGCATTATATTGTTTGGGGGGATCTCGCTGAAATCAGACAGTGACGGTTTAAAATTAACCTCAAATCTAAAGTCAACAGGCCCTTGTCTATTCTTCGTCACGACTAAAGCTTTAGAGTCTTTAACAGTGCTTTGTTCGTCTTCTTTATTAAAGACATTAACGATACCTACCACTAAACTCGCGGTTCTACCTATGTCCATGCTTCCAGCAATTTGGTTATTCTCTGGGTTCTTATTTTTCCTAGAACTGCCCTCGGAAGTAAATTGATAGTTACATATAATAGGAATATCTTTTATCTCTGAAAGGGTTTTAAGTTCTTCAATAGTATCGCTTATTTGCACCCATTTATTATCAGATGATTTCCTAGCTAAAGCTGGTTTCAATAAATAAGCTGCGTCAATAAATACTACGTCTGGTTTATGCTCTTCTATAATCGCCCTTAATTGCCCAACACCTTGTTTCATCGCAGACGCTACAGCTAATACAGATCCTTTACCTACGTCTAAAGCTTGGTTCTTAATCTTCTCTTTTAATGAATCATATAAATGACTATCTAACTCGCCTTTCTGAAGCACCATAGAATCAACTTTGTATCTTAGCCCTATTAGCCTAGGCCATAAATCGTCACCTGTCATCTCTAAAGAAAGTATCAAACACTTAGCGCCTTGCTCGGCTACATTTAGCATTGTCTTTAATAAGAACCAAGTTTTACCTGCGTTAGTAGCACCGACAAAAGCATAAATATTCCCGCCCCTAATACCGACAGTATTTTTATCAAGTGTAGGCCATCCGAACTTCCAAGACTTACCTGCTTTACCTGTAGATATTGCAAATGATTTATCTAGATACTTTTCAAGCTCTTTATTTTCTTCTAGTACACTGTCAGAGTCTGTAATCGTAGTACACAGAGCTAAATATTCATTAGATAGCCTTTCAATAGCTTCGCCGTCTTGTTTCTTATAAGCTTCGGCAACTTCAGCATTTAACTTCACGTAGCTCTGGACTTTAAATCTATTTATTAAAGCACTCTTATAGAAAGAATAAGGCTCAGGAGCTTCACCTAAATTTATACTATTAGCCGTTAAAGTAGCTATGTCTGGGAATTTATCGTACTGATTTAGATGCGTATAAACGTAGTCATATGCGGCCTGCTCTTCAGGGTCTAGTAAAACTATTCTATTTAACCTAGAGAACGAAACCAGGTCGTTAGTGTCTATTAGTTTTCTTAGTGCTTGTTTACCTATCATGTATTAAGACTCTCTCCCTAATGATGTGCATTTTGTCTGTAATAACAGCGATAGGCTATTCCCGTAAAAAGCCTCTAATTCTTTCCAGCCCTCACAAAAGGCATAGAAGTGTACTGGTATCCCAATCTTTTTAGCTGTTCTTACCGTGGCAAATAGAGCTTCTTTTTTACTGGTATCTAAAACCATCATGTCGTTATATACCCCGTCTATATATAAACAAGTAGGCCTAGTAGAACACTCAACCATTGTTGCTAAATCATTATTATCAGCGAAATGTTTTATTTTATAGATGTCTAAATGGATGACGTTTTGCCTCAACTTAACTGCGGAATATAAAATAGAGGAGCAAAACAAGTCATGTATGACCATATTTTCACCTATAAATCCAACAGATCTAGGGTAGCTCTCTAACGCCTCCTTAGCCGAAACCCCGTAAGCTCCGTAATCAGTGAGATGTTTTGTGGCATATCTTCCACCTACCCCCAGCTTGGCCATAGCTCTAGTTAGAGCGGCTAATTGCTGTTCCTTGTCTATTTCTAATTCTGACATTAATGTACCTTTTTTACCTTGGTGAAATCTTCTAACTGCTCTCTAGTGTATACTCGTCTCCCGTTAAATAACGTATACTTGGCTACTAGCTTGTTAGTTTTATTCCATCGGTAAATGGTTCTAATGTCTCTGTTCATTTGAAATGCTACATCTTCGGAAAAGAAATAGTCCCCAGATTCCAGGACTTCCTTCTCAGTTAATGATAATATTTCTCCGTTGTCGTCACCCATAATATACATTACTATACACTGCTAAGTCTTTTTATGCAACCCTCTTATAAAAATAAGGTAATTAAAAATTAGTCCTTCAAGACATTCAGCATATCGTCAGACATAGAATCATCGTCTACGTGCATGGCAGGGTCTTTGTAATCATAGATAAAATTACATAAATCACTAAAATGGTTAGCAGCTATTTTATCCCCTGCATCAGCGACTCTAAACGAGGCCTCATAAAGATTACGTCTAGCCAAATCATTTACTTTACCTAGGGATTCGGAACATCTCTTATTCAGTGCGGACATTGCCCCGCCCACATCTTTAGCCACATCAACCCCGTATCTTTTCTCAATTAAGGCTACACATTTACTTACAGCAGTTGAAGCCGCAGACTCGTGGTCGCCTATAACTTTAGAAATATTATCAATGTTCTCGTGAACTTTCTTCTGTAACTCAATATTCTTTTTAGCCTTTTCTTTAAAGAAAGCTTTTAGCATAGAGTCATATAGGTTTTTAAAAAAGTATAGGGCGTTTTTCTGAGGGCCTGACATGCTATCAGGACAGTCTTCTAAATGCACCAAATACTCTCCTAAAGGCTCTCCTTTTCTCCATAAGTAATAAGCAGCCGCGTCCCCTCTTATTCTAATAGTCTCGTTCAACAATAAAGGAAAAAAAGCAGGGGTAGGATCTTCAGGAGGGTTAAAGTTTTTAAATCTAAGCCTATGTGCATTAACTATTTTCTTATAGTGTGCGACATAGAAAAATACCAGTTCTAAGGGCTTAGGGTATTTTGTAAAATCAATAATTTCATGGGTGGGAAAGTACGTAGGGCGTTCGCCTGGCTCTAAAATATATAAAGAACTTAAGGCTCCTTTAATCTTTTTCACATCTCCAGCATAGATTGATGGTTGCTTGTGGCGTGTTGAATTTATATAGAACGCGAAGTCTATGCCTAGTGACCATGCGTAGGATATATCTTTTAAAGTTATTGATTTAAGATGAGGCTTAGACTGTATTAAAGTATCTATGAACGGAAGCGCCTTAGCATTTTCTATAGAGGCGAAACTAATTCTATTGAGCCCGTCATTGAAATCCTCGGCCTCGCTCCTTAAAGCAGCTATCTCAGCTAATAGTTGTTTGCTTAATTTGGGCTTAGTGTCCTTAGATATTATAATATGCCCATTCATCTCGTCACCATGCTCTATTTGCATGTTATACGTTCTTTCCCCTAGGCAAGGTATTATTTTCTCAGGGTACTCGTTATACCTATCGTCATCATCCAACAATATACGTATAGAGCTTCCAGGTATTACTTCTCTGTTTTCTAGAGACTGACCTTTCTTCTTCGGTTGATTCCTATATGCGAAGTCCATTTAACCCTCCTTCCTAATATCTCCTAAATTAGATATGGCGAAATAATCACCTAAACCATGCCTATCATAATAGCGCACTCTGTCCTCGGGTAAAAGTTTTTCTAACTTAAAGCATAGTAGCTTGTGGGATTTTCTATTTAAATACAGATAGCGCATATACTTAACTGTTTTCTTAGCCGTGGCTTGACTAGCTTCTTGGATATCTATTCTAAACTTGTAAGTATTCTTATCAGGGGTAGCGATTTTTAAAATGTCTTTCCGAACCTTTGTAGCAGACTTAATCTGTATTTTTCCTGTCGCCTTCAGGTACTTTAAATCTTCTGAAATATGCTCTCTGCATCTAGAGGAGCCGAAGACAAGTATTTTACCGTCTACTACTATGTCTTTTTTCATAGAGGATATCTTAGCGTCTACGTAGATAAAGTCTCTCACATTGCTGCGTAAAAAAGCCTCTACGTGGGTAAGCACAGCACCTGTAGTCGTATTAGGGTCTTTTATGCCCTCCGTAGCTATTATATTAGACAAGCCTTCACATAACAACAATGCTTTTCTAGGTATTCTATGGGTCTTATACACCTCGTCCACCCATATATGGACTTTAGAAAATAGCTCCATGTCAGGCCGGTTCGTTATGTCTAATCCCTCAGACCTGAGCATGGAGTTATAGCAAACGTGCTTAGATAGGTACGGTTCTAGGTTGATACCGTAAGAAAGAACTACACTTAAGCCGTTGTTAGACGTATGCTTAATTATTAGCCCTTTATCTAGTAAGCCGTTTAAAGCTTTATTAATAGTCGTATTACTTTTAAATAAACCAGCATTTCGTATATAGCTGTAAGATAGCTGCTGTAAGGTTTTACCCCAAACTAAGGTCTTAGACCATATGTAGTAAAGCATTAACGTCTCTGCACTGGAGAGCTTGTAAAGTTTAGACATGACGTACAGGTATTGAAATATACATAGTGCATCAAAATACTTAATCTCTTTAATAGAGGCTATAAATGCTTTCTTAGCCGCAGTATCGTTGGCTGCACTAATAACATCTACTGAGAGGTCTGTTAATTTAGATTTAGCTTTATGATCTAACTTTACGTCTACGTAATCCGCTGGCGTTAAATATCTTGTCTTTATAGAATCAAACCTAAGTGAATTAGACATTTTCTCATTATATGTCTGATCTGATAGTCGTCAAGCCCAGTACGTAGAAATTATCACTAATTAAACAGCGTATAGTAAAGATAATAAACATAAATACACTTTTGATTTTCACCCTGGTAAAAGCTCATCGCGTAAGGCGACTATGTATACTGGTAATTCAAATCCCCCCAGACCTAGAATAAGGGTAAATGTCGGAAAAGTGTAATCGAGAGCACCTTAAAATTACCATAACTAGAGATGTCGGAAAAGTGTAATCACCTACCATGGAAATGTCGGAAAAGTGTAATCGAGAGCATATGTCGGAAAAGTGTAATCAATAGAAAACAAAGAGGTTCCTATAGGATCTCTCTCTTTAAAAATAAACCCCTTCTGTAAAAAACTCGTTTCACGAGATGGTAATTTTTTCTCTAGGAGGAGAGAGGTGCTCTGCTAGAACAATGCTAAAATCACCAGAACCCTCTAGAATCGTTTTAGACGTGAGTTTTTATCCTTAGATGGGAAAGGTATCGTCCGAGAGTATTTTCTCCCCAGATTTAAGCCCCTAGGCCCCTTAGGATTGATGTTTGTCTAACCTAGTCTATGGGTAAATTAAGATATAGGTAAAATCATATAAAAAGTGATTTCCTATATATAGTAGTGATTATACCATACCTCTAGAATCTATGCAAAAGAGGGGTTTTTGAATTATTAAGATTTCATTATAGAGGTGTACATTCTTCGTTATACATGGTATGATTTAAGGGTCAAATGGAGGAAAAAATGACTACAAAAAGCCCTATAATTACTCAAGATAATAAACAGAAAAACATTTCTAACAAGAATCAGGTTTTAATAATCGGTGAAGGTGGAAAAATAACTAGTACACACCTAAGAAAAGGTAAAAAAGGTATTGACATAACTAAAATGGGTAAATGTTCTATCCACAGGGCTTGTGACATTATCTTCCTAGAGGGGTACCAAAAATGGGCTATCGGTATTCTAGAGGGCGAAGAGCAAGGTAGCTTTGTCACTAAAGAGATTTGGAAGCGATATGTTACTACAGAATATGACCAGCCGTTGTTTTTTCTAGACCTAGATAACGAAGAGTTTAATTATATGGTGGCTTTGACTTATGAAGATGCTGTAGAACTAGAGACTTTCTTTTTAAACCATTACAGAGTAAACCAATAAGTTTTCACCCAGGTGAAGTTTCCGCATCAGAAACACGTTAAGCTAGTATCATCATGGTTCTCATGGACAGGTATACTGGCAAAACCATAAGCGACTACGCCCATTTACGCCAGTCGATAAATACTATCTTAACAACTTCTATAGGGTCTAGGCTATTTGTCCGCGACTTCGGTGCTTCACTAGTGGATTTGCTAGATGCCCCTATGAATAGTGCTTTTTTGCTATCTCTTAGATCATCTATAGTAGAAGCCTTAGAAAAATACGAACCTAGAATAGCTATTAAAAAAGTAGATGTCCCTATATTTGATTCCGCCAGGGGGATTATACAGATCCGTCTTCAAGGCGTATACCTGCCTAATGGGGAATTAGTTACATTAGATGATTTGGAGTACACAGTATAGTTATGACATTTGACTTGACAAGTTTACCAGCCCCGCAGATTTTAGATGATTTAACTCTAAAGGATTTACGCGATAGGGTATTAACCAATTTCATTGAGGCCGAGCCAGATTATGAGTCTCTTTTAGCTAGCGACCCTGCTGTTACAGTTTTAGATACTTATGTTTTTAGAGAGTTTGTCCTCAGATTAAGAATCAACTCAGCTATAAAAGGGATGCTTCTTGCTTATGCGACAGGGGCTAATTTGGATAATATAGCAGCCAATTTCCTTATAGAAAGGCTAACAGACGAGACAGACGAAGATTTTAGAGCTAGAATACAGGAACGTGGTCTTATCCCTTCTGCTGCTGGCCCTGCCAATATTTATAAGTATCATGCCCTTTCTTCGTCTACTGATGTTGTTGATGCGAGAGTGTATAGTCCAGCTCCTGGAGAAGTCGAGATCGCTATTCTAGGGCCTGTTGATGTAAACGATGGTGTACCTTCTGAAGAGCTTTTAGAGACAGTTTATGATTATGTAAACTCAGACACTAAGAGAGTTCTAACTGATCTACTGACTGTAGTTCCAGCGGTAAAAATTACTCAGAACGTAACTGCCGTTGTTTCTCTTTTACCTGACACCCCTCAAAGTGTGTTTGATAATTTACAAGCTGATTTTGAGACTGCTCATGAAGAATATAGCGGACTAGGGAAAGACCTAACCAAGTCATGGATAATCAGTCAATTACATGTAGACGGTGTCCATAGTGTTACTCTCTCCGTACCGACATCTGATGTTGTAGCCGAGGATAATGAGTTTGTAGTTTTAGGCACTGTAACAATAACCCAAGGAGACAGAGGAATCTAGAAAAGTGTCTAGTAACCTTCTACCTTCAAACTCCTCTCAGTTAGAGAAAGACCTAGCTGATATATACGATTCGGTCGGTGACTTAGACGATGCTTTAGAGGTTCTGCCTTTAATTAAGTACGGGGGCGGATACACTGACAGTATTGTTCCTTACATAGTATGGGAATTTAACCTGGGTGCAATTTCCGAGTGGCTCCCTGACCCAGACGACTTATTCACCGTAGGCTTAGAGTTTCAAAGAACCCAAGGCACAAAACACTCCCTAGAAATGGCCCTAGGATGGATAGACATAACCCCTGCCGAAATAGAAGAAAGAGTGTACACCTATTGGGCCGACTTCCAGTACGAGCTTCAATCCATACCTAGCTATGAAACTTTAGTATCTATAGTAAGGCTATCAAACTTAGCTAAACCACTTAGATCTAGGCTACTTCGTCTTTGGTACGGTATAAATGCTACCCCTTTAATACTTAATCAATCTAAATTAAACAATTCAATCCTTCAAGCTGCCTCTGGTCAATATAGGGAAGAGCTAGGGGTCTGGACTTCTTTCCGTGATACTCAAGGGTTCTCTTTAGAATATGATCCAATGGAAGATGCTGTACCTGATTACGGTGGAAGATCCACTATAGGACACTCTGTTACTTATGGTGATTCCCTAGCCGCCACTGT
>JACCDR012377643.1_pt1 | contig 35687 bp, 51 predicted proteins | sample 7446431 | NCBI WGS metagenome assembly JACCDR01 (sample SAMN15323443, study PRJNA562643) | freshwater metagenome | isolation source: river surface water | place: USA:Blue River Watershed | collected 2017-08-17 | reverse complement strand
CTCCCATCCATGCGGCTCTTTTTACAAGCCCGTGGGCGAAATCATGTGCATCGTCTGCACGTTTTTCAGCTTGTACAGCGCGGTTATTTGCCGCTTCCATGCCTTCTTTTAATTCATCAAAACGACGCTCGGTGTCACGCTGGAATTGTACCAGCGTGCCTTTAATTTCACCTAATGTGCGGTTGATGTCTTCGGTCATGGTGCAATCTCCGTGACTGTCAAAGTGCATCGGGCCACACCGCCGAATATACGATTTACACCAGTCCCGTTAATAGCAAGGTTGCCTGATGTCTCTCCTACCCTAATCCGATAAGTTCTAGCAGTTGTCGAACCTGCTGAAACACGATACTTAACAACGACTGTTTCAAGTTGAGATGTATTCCCAGATGAAGATGCGGCGGCCAAAGCATCAGAAGTTGAATCAACAAACAGTGCAGCACTGCCACGACCGCCGGACGTCGCACAAATGTTACAAACAGCTTCAATGAGTAAAAAATTAGACGCACTTGTCGGCGTAAAAGATTGCGTCATAATTTCCAACCCCTCAGATATTTGAGGTATTGTATCATCATAAGGAATATTTGCTGCGGTTGTTGTATACGTGGTATATTCTGTATAAGCAGTTTGGACTATTTTATTAGAGGAATTTAATGTTGTTCCGCTCATAGACAGACCGGTTCCAAGCGTAATAGCGGCCACGTTACCAGTAGAACCACGGCCCAATAGTTGAGAAGCAGATAATGCCAGGTCTGTTGGAGTAGAACTTGACGCAGTTGCATTTACCTTAATCGTATTGGCAGCCATTGTAGCTAATGCTGAATTAGCTAAGCCTGTGATTAAGCCTAGTATTGTGGATATAGTTGACTTCTTTGTATTATTAGAATCAGACACATCTGCGAATGGTATGAGATCTGTTGATACCGGGGTTGCTGTTGTAGCTGATGCAGTAATATTCCCGACTGATTTATTGTTCCAAACACCCGCGTTGTAAACAAGGCAATCATCAGTTTGTGGTGATGTTAATGAAACATTTATACTTCCCAATGAAGCCAATGTCACAGCAGATGGCTTGCCTAAAGCGTCAAATGAGAGAATAGCATTTGCCCTAGCAACGCTATTTGGGATAGTTCCAATAGATGCAGACGGGTCAGTCGTTTCAAACTTTAAGGCGTAATCTGATAGAGCCTTGGTTTGCTGCGCCATGATGACTGACTTATCAAATCCAGTCTCGATTGTAGCAGCAGGAAACGCTGTGTTCTCTTGGTAATCTTGTCCTTGCGTATAAGGAATAGACCGTTCAATGGTAATACGTACAGTTGACGCTGGGGCAGATACAAACGTCACATTCCCTGTAGATCCTGAACCACCTGACACAGAATAATCCGTCGGCGATGCAAGCGTTGTCGTAACACCCGTGGTGATTACAGTGCTTTTTACAATCAAATCTGTTGAGTTATAGAACTCATATGGAAAAGCAAAAACGGTTGTAACACCGTTTCCTGTATATTGAACTGGGGCGTAGGTGGATGAAATGGTCATGGTGTTTATTTTACCTTATTCTATAAAATATTTCAATCAATCTTCTGTCAGTAATTCATTTTTGATTAAAGGTTTCATAAATGGAATTGGCAATATATCAAGCATATTTTTTGCCCACGTGTCGTCAAATTCGACATCCTTATTTGGGTCAATAGCTTGCCCAATAGGACGAATAATAGAACCTTGTATATCTTGCAGTTTTGTCCCAATCGGCCCTAAAAATGTGCTTTGTAAATCTTGACGCTCTGCAAACTTCGCCCCACCAGATTCCAAATCAAATAAAGTGTTCATTAAATAATGACCGCCGTAATCAGGTAAAACTCCAACTAATCCAGAGTTTGTAACACCTGAATAAATAATCTCATCAATATCTGTTGGTGGGGGATTACCGCGAGCTACCTCTGCAAGCATATATGCTGCAGCACTCAAACCGACATACGCAGTGATATTCATGAAATGTTCAGCATCGTTACGTTGTAGCGCGGATATTCCGTAGTTGTGAGTTGCCATAACACCCCATGATTTAAATTGGGTGAACAAATTGGCACCAGGAACATGAAACAAGTGAGGTGTGTCACCAACGCCTGGGTTTTGTGATGTACGTAAGTTATCACGTGTTAAGGCGACTTCAATGAGGCGACGGGCTTCTAATGCTTCAGTGTCTACATTTTTGCTAAGATAGTCTCTAATTTCTTTTTTTGCGCCCATTTCAAAATCATCTCGAACTTTGCGCAAATTAAATATATGAGTGCCTCTAATTGTATCTGTAAGTGCGTTTAATTGTTCTCCAGTTTCTTGGTCAAGTGCAAATTCTTTAGATAACGCGTCTTTTACAACATCTGGCAAAGAAGCGGTGTCCTCATCGATGAGACGGGCTAATGCACGATCGGCGTCATCTCTTTGGTGCATGGCGGCTTTAGATCCCGCAGTAACTCGTTTTTTACCTTCTGCTTCTAACCAATCAATTAAAGCGATTTGCCTTTTTAATTGATTATTAAAATTATTTTTCATATACGTTAATGCTTTTTCTTGGCTAACATTAAAAGTGTTTTCACTTCCCCACTTCTCCAAATTAAAAACAAAATTACCCTGCTTTTCTTCCCCATATTTTTGGGCATATTTTAGGACTTTTCGCGCTTGCGCTTTTGTAGATATACCTAAAAAAGCCAGATCAGTTTTACGTGCAGATGCAATAGAACCATCTATCAATTGCGACAAACTTTCTTTCATTATTCCTTGTTGCGCGACAGCAAATGCAGACCTCACCACAGCAGTGAAAGGCACGTTCCCGTTTAAAATCTGGCTGCCGTTATTAATTGCGCGTGACCCCCTAGCAAGTTTTGCAGTTATACCTGATCCAGCAATTTCTCTGTTTAACATTTCATCTGCGAAATTATTCATAAGATGATAGTGCACACCAGTAGAAAATGCGTGAGATAAATATTCAGCGTCTTTACCAACGAATTGACGCATTTCTGGTGATGTCGCCATTTGGCCTAATAGCCGTGTAAACCCAGGTAACTTTTTAAACCCATGAGTCAAAGTCATTGCAACAGGCTCAACTAAAGATGATAAGACAACACCACCCAAAGATGTCGCGGCAACCCAATTTCTGGCCGCTGTAATGATGTTCATCACATTAGACCCAAGAAGTGTCCCAGCCCTTACTGTCGTTGCGGCGGTCATATCATCCCAGCCTTTAGAAATTGCTTCGGATATATCTAATTTTTCACGCTCTAATTTTGTAGCAAGTTTGTTGTCGCCCTTCGAGAGTGCATCTGCAATTTTTTCTTGCAATTGTTGTTTATAAATATCTATTTCTTTTAATGGTGTTCGGCTACCATACGTTTTATGGCTTGCAAGAAACGGCATAACTTCTCGCATATACATGTCTTGAAGTTTTAATGGATCTGTATCAATAAAATCTATAAACTCACGAATATCCAAAAGTCTCTCTTTGAATCGAGATGGCAATACTTTTGAGTAAAACGGGCTTAGTGTTGAATGTTCCCCAATTTCACCAGATGCAAATTTTGACGCGTAAATTGTAGCATTAGCAATTGAATCTGCGTCAGATTCATTCATCATTGAACGGACTTGATTTATTTCTTCTTGCAAGTCCTCAATTTCTTTTGCTGATGCTTTATTGCGAACCATTGCAGTCATTCTGTTTGATAATTCAGTCATATCATCAGCAAGACCAGCTTTTGCCCTAAGGAACATTGGAACAAATTTATCTTTAAATGCTTTGAAATCTTTTGCTATTAGATTTCTGCTAAGAATCATCGGAACGTAACCTTGACGATAATTAAACCCAGCAACATTTTTTAATTCATTGGCAATTGTATCAAAAAACGAGCGATGAGATTTGGCCACAAGTGATGATGCCGAATCATCCGCCAACGTATCAGTTGTGTCAGCGACGCGTAATATTGCTTGTTTTGTATCGTCATCTGTTATCATCCGACCAGATTGTTTAAACTTTGTAAATTCATTGTATGATTTCTGAATGCGGCCTTTATATAAAGCGGTGTCGGTGTCAAGATTATCTCGGAGTGACACTAATCGTGGGACACCTGTCTCATCACCGTACGTTTTCAAGCTGCGTCCAAAGAATTTTTCTGCTGTGGTTCGCGATAAATCCTCAGTCGCTGTTTGCCCTAGAAGTCGTGGTGCAATGCGCCGCAATCCATAGGCAGCAATTTGAGCCGGGCGTCCTAATATTTTTGATAATTCAGGGTTTTTTTCAACGGCAGCGGCCCCAGCAGATTTTGCCCTCTGCTCGATTGTCACAGCGTCATCTATGTACTGCATTGAAGATTGGTAAAAGTCCTTACCCTCTGTTGCTTTTAAAGCACCAGCGGCCTTACGGCTTACCCATGTATCAACAGCAGAACCTAAAACAGACCCCATAACGCCAGCGGCAGCAATTGTTGTTACGCTTTCAACCGCTGATCTTGAATCATTAACATCAGCAACCTGCTGCAACCCTTCATAGGTCGCGCCAGCAGCCACCCCAGAAAGTGCATACGCATTACGGGCCGCCATCCCTTTAGACAACATTTTTGCTGCTCCAAACCCAGCATATGTTGTTGGGTCTGTCGCAAGCTGTGCTACAAATGCGGCAGCGTTACCAGTTAAACCAGAGTTTTCAATACGCTCAAGATTTTTTTCTTCATATTCTTTCATTGTGGTGTAGAAGCTATATTGTTCCCAATTCTTCATTGCACCAATTTGTTCAAATTCTTCCGGTTTATGTTTATTTGTTTTCCAGACTTCTACTGGATCAAATGAAGGATCAACATTATCAAAATTATCTTTTGAGTCATAAGCGCGTAAAATACGATCTGTGTAAACGGCAGACGCTACACCGACCTTATGTGGTATTGTTGATGCAGCCACGGCCGACCAATACGACGTGTCGTTTTTACTACCATTAGATGTTTCGCGCAACGGTACTCGGTTCCCAACAGGATATTTAAATCGTGCAGGAGGCGCATCAGATAAATCTAAATCAATATAATAATCTTCAATTGGCATTTAAATTGACATCCTTAACACGTGATGTTTTTAGCCCAGAGCCTTTAGTAAACGTTTTACGTTTTATTGTTTTCATGAATTGCGGGTCTTCATACATACGGATTGGTTGCCCGGTAGTTTTGTCATAGACTGGAAGTGGCGGCTCATTCGGATCGTGTGACAAAAATAAAGCAAAAGAAGGTTTTTCGCCTAATTGCAACATACGTTTTGTTTCCCCATCAGCCAATGCAATAACTGCCTGACCTTTTAAAAGTGGGCCGATCTTTTCCTGATATTTCATTGTAGACGCTTTTATCCATGATTCTTCGTCATACATTGAAACAGATGTTGCAGGGTCTTTTACCGTAATTCCGTTAAATTTTTTATAACGATTATTGATTTCATCTTGGGCCATACGTGCAGCTTCCGACGGCTTAGCTGTGTTCATTTTAGCCGTAGCATATGCTTGTATAAAATCACCTTGAGCGTATGAAGGAATATCAACGCGAACTCTTTCACCGCCCAATTTTTTTTCTAAAAGTATGTTTCGTGCTTCTGTTACAGAAGATCCGTATAATTTCTTTCCTTCTTCTGTCCCGAGGTCACGTTGCATACTCATCATGGCTTTATCGACACTCATACCTGCGTCCATACGCTGGACAAGAAGATTTGATTTAGCAATTGTATCGGCAGACAGATTTGTTTTAGATAGTTTTGCAGCACTTTTATTAGCAGCAGATACAATCCTAGCGTTAGAAGCGGCTGTCTGTAAATCGTCTTTGCTCATTAATGAGGGATCCATTTCAAGATAAGACGCCGCTTGATTTGCAAGTTGCTGCGGCAGTTTACCTGTAGACACAGCCAAAGTAATTGTTGCTTCTTCATACGCGCCTAAGTCTTGGTCCATCATCGGCGCAAGCTCCCGCTGGTAATATACATCAACAGATTCTTGTTGAGGGGCTTTGTGGGTTACTGGATCTGTTATGTAATTTTTAACTTGCTGCACACTTCCAAAAGCATAAATTTCATTTTGTGCTTTTTCTCTACCATTAAGATATACGTCTGGATTTAAATCTGCTTTATTGGCTTCAACCCAATCAGCGGCTGCTTGTGGGTTATCTTTATTGTTTTGAAACACAAGATCCATTTCACGGGCTGTGCCTTTTTGCACAAAATCAATCATTTTAGCTTTACCACCGTCACCATTAATAGCCCCAACTGCTTGGGCCCCAGTAATTGCGCGGGAATACATTTCAATTGCTTTCTTTTTGTCAGTCAAAAACAATTGTTCAGCCTGTTTTCCAATTAAATCAGATGACTGTAACACATCGGATTTACGGCGTGCTTGAATAACATTTCGTAATTCAATTGTGTCTGACAAACCTAATCGGCTATATTCAGCTTTTGCACGTTCTGTAACATTTGGATCATCCCCCATCATTGGGAGATACTTACCAATTGTATCTGTGTGAACTTTTTGATATTTGGCTTCGGCGTCAGCGTACGACCCGCCGTTTTGGATGGTGTCAATCATCTTGGATTTGGCGTCTTGCAACTCATACCGAATCGCAGAATCAGCTTTAAACTGCTCCGTCTTACGTTCTTCTTCAAGTTGCGCTTCCCTGAACTTGCCATATTGTTGCAGCCCATCTGCAATCTCACCAAGCGTGTTTGTGCGAATATCAGCTACAGCATTGTACTGAGTTGTAGATGCGTTGATCTGAGGGTCATATACGGGGATTTTCATACTAGTTTCTGCGGTCCATACGGATTTGAGCTAAATGTTCTTGCTAAACCTTGTTGGCTGTTAATTCCATTAGATATTGATTTGGTCGCCCCAGGCGTTGTGCCTACAGTTTTTGCTGCCCCAGTAATACCAGACAATAACGCTGACCTACCTTCCATGTAATATTGTTTCTTACGCATTTGACCTTGATATTGCGTATTCGCAATATTTAAATTTTTATCATATTCCAGCAACGCCAAATCCAAAGAGGATTGCTGTGCTGTGTCAGCAAACAACGGATCGAATGACCCAAGAGTTGCCCCAGATCCAGCGGCGGCAACCGTCTGTTTCCCAGCCATTTGCTCTTGCTCGCGCACAAGGCGTGAACGATTAACTTTATACGCTTCTTGTTGATTCGCGATATTTGCAGCAGTTTCACGTTTTGTCGCTTGTGCCATGGCGCGGTTTTGCTGAAAAGACTGCACACCTTGGGCAACTTGAAGTCCCGCAACTACCGCCATTGTTATTGGATCAGCCATTTAATATCCACCATTCGTACTGTTCATCATGCTCGTGGCTATATTCAAACCCAAGCATTTTAACCATGTGACGAGTCCATGGTTTTTCCTTATCTATTATATGCGAAATTTGTTTGTAGGACAAGAGATTTAGGTACTTCTTCCAAAAGAGAGTAAAATGCTTGTAGTGGATTGGGCGGAATCCAACGCCGAATATTGTCCACGTCCAGTAAATACCCTTTTCGTGTTCCATGAGGCCCATAATGAGTACGCAGTCATTGTCATCAAACATAGCAACTTGATGATCTGGGAACCCATCTTCAAACATAGCTATCGTACCTTGCATAGCCCACGCCTGAATTGGTACAGGTTGAAATGATTTTAGTGTTTGAGTATCCAGAGGCTCAAACCTAATCATTGATAACCAACTCTTGTGCAACGTAATTGATTGTTAGGTTTGTCGGCCAAGTGTGTTTAATTTCAATAATTCCTTCTTGGTCGTAGTCCATTGGAGGTTCCGTCTCCAAGACGCCTGTGTACAGATCTGGACCTTCATCGAGGTCGTGTGTCCCCCCGCCAAACGGTACAACTTGAGAAACAGTGTTCACCATGTTATTGACAATCAAGCCTATTGTTTCCGTAAGATAGAAGAACAGCCTATGTGTGCGGCGCACGTTACCAGCAATGGTTCCGAACTGTTTCACTTCTATTGGAAGCGTACGCATTACAGCGTCATACGGCAGTCCTACGTGGATCTTTGACGCAAAAGCTGTAATTTCCACCTCTCCGGAAACAACTTCATCCTGACCAGCGTAATAGCCATCTGCGAGGATTGATACGATCTCACCTTCCAGCCATGTAAGTCCCGTAACGTTCATCGTTGCAACTGACCAGGATCCGGAAGCGATAGTAGAGGTTGATGGGAAGTCAGATGTGATCGTCGCCGTTACTTGCGTGCCAGACGTGTATCCTGTTATTGTTGCCTTTGCTGTACCGGAACGTATTTGGTCCCCTACCATGGATGCCGTAAACACAGACGATCCGGCGGTGAAAGTTACACCTGTTCCAGTTATCGCTCCTGGGGTCAATGTCGCATTTAAATACCCATCGTAAGTCGCTCCACAATCAACGAAAAACGCGCTATCTTTACCGTTATTTGCCCCATCAAAATAATCTGTGATGTACTCAACAGTTTGAACAGTTGATCCATTTATGGTGCGTTGTACAATGAGCCAAGCATCATCGCCATTTTTATTTGGCTTCGGAATACAGGCAACTGACTTAACAGCCGTATCCGTCCCGCCTAAACGGTGACGGTGCCAGCCTTCAACTTTCTGTTCGCGCTCATACGAGAATCCAAGCAGATCGCCGTTATTAAGAACATCCCACAATGTGGGATCTGGCTCGTCTTGGAAGTCAGAATCGACAATACCAGAGTTAGTAATGTGGTCGTTAAAAATGGTCACGTCACGGCTTATGAAACTGTCAATTCCAAAGTCATAATTTAACTCACGCTGTTTTAAGCCAGACCGTGACGTGTACAGAATAGCCGAACCAACTCGGTGCGCCCTCACATTTTGGGCAGATCCAGTCTTAGATTCGCGTTTAATGGTTACGTTTGACGGCGTTACGGGCGCGTAGGAACTCGCAGTACCACCAGTCATAGAGTGCTCACCACCAGCTGTGCCAATCATCAGGATGCGACCAGAAGACAACCAGCGTATATCGTTCACCTGGTCATCCCCAATGGTGTAGACAAATCCGTTGGAATCAACAACGGTCCCAGTTGGGTTTGTTGGGGAGAACTTGGCATACGTTCCAAATCCACCTGTTTCCGTTGCGAAAAGCGTTGCGGGGTAATTTAACGTGTTTGCCATAATTAGGCGTTGCTCGTAAATGGTCCCGACAGAAGGCCATCCTTGCGTACCCCCAAAGTAAGATAATGCCCAAGATGTTGTGGCACCAGTTGACGTGAATGTGTCAACAACAGTTGCGCTCACCTGTGTCCCAGAAGTGTACCCTGTAATATTCGCATAACCCCAGTTATTTGCTCCAACTTTAATACGAATTTGACGCCCAACATCACCGGCGACAAATGTTGATGAGGAAGCTGTAATTGTAATTGCACCAGTTGCCCCAGACGGGTTCATCGTTGTCGTTGTCGCGTTAATTGGCAGGAAAGGACCGTCTTGAAATGTTAGGGTGTTTATTGTCCAAGACGTGTCCGATGTCCGCGTAATAACGCGTGTTTGATAGTCTTTGTGAAACACGTACAAACGGTCAAAAGATTGGACAAACTTAAGCTCACGTACAACGCTTGATGGCCACGGCGTGACCAATTCATACGCAACACCAGGAGACGATTCAACAACGCCCCGATTGCGGTAGAAACGGAAATACAAATCCCCTACCTCAATGACATAGTTTTGCACCGTTGAGAACTTGAACGGGATGAGGATTGTCGTATCTGCGCTATCCTTAACCGTGGACACATAATACGTCCCGGGACGCTTTGTAATCGCGCCCTGTGGGAATGGTAGCATATTTTCGGAATATTGAAGGGCGTTGTAGTACGCGTCAATGTCAACGCGGCCAACAATACGGGGAGATATTTCCCCCCGATTAAAAACAGATTGGATGTATTTAAACGGACGTCCCATTTAGTTATGCGCCCTTAGGAATACCTCTGATATGAACGCTTGGCCGTCTTGCTCTGTTGACCCAGCGTGTGCTGCTCTAATTATAGCCGCTTGCATTTCATTTGACAAGTTACCTTTCATCGACTCAGATTGAGCGATGGCAGGTGCCATTTCATGAGCAAGGTAAAGAGCAAACGCCTGGACAAATAATGGGTCGTAAAGCGACTCGTCTTCAATTTTGGCAATGTAGACAATGTTGAGCACATCTGTGTCAGCAACAATTTTATTGCCTTCCACAAACCAACGACCGTAAGCATATTGATAGTCCATATCCGTGCCAACAATACGTAAGCAATCGGTCGGAATTTGAAAATAATACCCACCATCAAACAATGGTGCATCCACCAAAGGAGCGAGTACTGCACGTTTGCGTGCAAATTTCCAAAGGTGTGCCCGTAGCAATGCGTCCCGTGTTGGGCCGTAAAATAAGCGGCAATATAATGCGTTTTTGGAATTTTCATCGTTAATATCAGTAATGAACGATGTCGAGCCAAGTTTACCTATGGCCAAATTGCATATTTCTACTTGAGATGACATGATACCTCCAAAGAAAGTAGCGATAGCTCGCTAACCGCACCACTCAAGCAGGTGCCGCTTTAAGCCCGGAGGTCTCAGGCTTATTCTACGACGTACGTAACAACGATACGCAACGTACCAGAAGCAGGTAACGAAGCTGCTGCAACGGTCAACAACAACTGCTCGGCAGTCGTGATTTCCGTCAACAAAGCGGCTTGGTTAATTTGCACTGTGCGCTGGTTGGCAGTCGTTACAGCGGCGGCGTTGATGTACTTAGCCGTTGAACCAGAAATACCTAAGGCCAGCGTTGCTGAACCAGTGGTAACTGATGTAACGAAGTAAGCATCAAGAACGCGAGCACCAACTGGCAGCAAGCCACCAGTGATGCTATACGAAGCTGCGGCGTCTGTTGCATATGTGAAGGTCTCGGAAATCACACGGACAACACCGCCGGTAGCGTGCGGTCCAACCTTGGTAGGCGGAGCCGCGTTTACGAGGGGGAAGTTTACTGCTGGCATGGTTATTCTCCTTTAGCCAAGTTAGATGTTAGGTCGCCAAACATTTGATTTCGACAACTTTAGTATTTTCCAACCGTGTACCGGCCATCGACATCATGATGTACGCTTGCACAGGCTGTGAACGCTTATCCTTACGGATAGAAACGTCAAACACCGGATTCACACCAACAGCCAAGCCCATACCAGTGCGTTGGAACGCAAACACACGGCGATAGCCAGAACCGTCAGTAGGAATTAACGTGCTCTTGACAAACTTGAAGCCGACTAAACCATCGATTTCGCCAGTCACTAAATTGCGTGACGTAACAAAATCAGCCGATGTCGCTTCAGCAGTTGCGAGCAGTTTGCTGTGGTTAACAGGATCCAAAACAACATAACGATCTTCCATAGGAACATCATTGTTGTCCATAATCGCTCCAGCTTCAATCAACTTGGAAATTGTCAAGTTGGCGTTACCAGAACCAGAACCATAAGCCCAGCTGTTGATAGCAACAACTTGACCAGCAGGAAGGGAAGAAGTAGTCGAACCAGTTTTACCAGTCAACATATCAGCATAGGCCGAGTTGATGATAATACGGTCAATTTGACGTCCGACTTGTGCAGCTTGAGCCATGCTAATCGGGTTAGCAGGATCAATCAACATCTTGGCTTTATCAAAGCTGTCAATGAATTGAGCAAAGTCATAATCCAGGAGGTCAACGGCGCGACGCTCGAAAGCTGTGTCGTTAACCACAACATCTCCAAAACGCGATGTAACTTGGTTCATCGTTGGGTTTTGGTTGTAGAGTTCAAAGTAGAAACGTTCGCCAGTTGCGGTTTCGTTCAAGACAAGGTTACGCAACTTTGATTCGCGTTGCTGCGCCATCATCATGACAGAATTACCGTAGTTCTGTACAAACGAGGTAGGTGGGTTTGTGAAAGACATTTACGTCTCCTTTTTGTTAGACAATAGAAAAACAAGGCAAGCGTCACCTTTAGGGTGCGTGTCGCCATACAAAAATGTTTCCCGAATTGTCTTAAAGGAGCTATTGGGATCCTTTAGAGGATTGTCCCTGTCCGCTAAGATTCAGCGTTTTAGATTTAGGCGTTGTGGATCCAGGAGTCGGATTGTCCACTTTATCCTTATCTGATTCTAAGAATACCATAAATACTTTAGCTATGTCAACAACCATTTCAGGAGATCTTTGCGATGCCGCTGGAAGGTGCGTGACATACTCCAAAGCAAGGCGGAGTGATTCTAATTTCATTATCTATCACCAGGTGCTGCGTATTCCCAAAGTTTATTTTGGAGGTCAACGTAATATTGGTGTTGTGGGTGAGATTTATCCCAAGCAGCTTTCTGGTAATTTGGATCAGCGTAAAGCGCGTTCAGCTGTTGCTTCGCGTCAGACGGGGAAATAGGGCCATCTGTTTTTTGGCCTCCTGGCAAGAGGACTGTGCTCTCACCTGTTTTGTCAGACATCGCTACTAAGAACTTAACCATGCGCGGGTCTTTGAAAACTTCCGGGTGCTGTTCAATAAATTCTAACGCCCCGTCTCCCATATTCTTTTCAACAAGATTTACAGCAGCGTCTAACTTGCGGTCTTTTGCTAGCCCAAACTCTTTTGTAATTTCTTCATTCCAAGCTGCAAATTGCTGTGTCTTTTGCTGCTCCGCTGCCTCTTGAGCGGCTTTGCTCTGGCCAAAAAAATCCCCCAAAATACCGTCAACTTGCTTTTGGTTTAACCCTAAGCTGTGCAATTTACCAGCCCAATCTTTAAGAGCTTCGGGGGCTGCTGCATCTTTATACGATTCCAGGTTATATTTTTCCGGAGATTCAGGCCGGCCCAGCTTGCTGTACACAGCGTCCCATGCTTCTTGGCTGTCATCGCGCGGAATTGGCAATACTTGCCCCTTATCCAACCCAACCATCTTGGCTGCATTGAGATAAGATTTAGCTAAATCACCAACGTTATTAAACGGGGCAAACACACCTTCGGACCGAAATTCCTCGGGTAGCATAGAAATAAACGCATCCCGTGGGTTTGGTTCTGAAGCAGGAGCTGGTGCTGGTTCCGTTACTTGTCCTAAATCTTCACTCATAGCTGACCTCCACTTGTTTAGTGTCAATTAATTCATTTAACTTGTTCAAATCGTAATTCATCTTTATCAGTAAGTCAACGACGACTTGCCGCTGTCCTTCGCAGAACTCTAAATCGCCTTGTACTCTTTTATTCATGGGAAATGGCCGCATAACGCGGTACCGCTTAACCAAGTCAGCAAGGACAATTTGGCCAGCTTCAGAAGCGAATACTTCTTTGTAGTATTCCAGATATTTTTTAGCAGATAATTTTTTAGACATGTGACCTCTCAAATCATGCCAGTTTCAGACATAGCTCCTGCAACGTTCTTAGCAGTTTTACCGTAGCTCTCAGCGACCTGGGCTTGTTGTGCCATAGCCGCTTGTTGCTGTTGCTGTTCTTTCATCTCCTTTACTTCTTCATCTGCACGGAGATATTTCTCAGGCCAAGCGTAAGTGTTACGCAGTTGGTCTTTGAATATCGCGTTAGCATCCACAAGCATTGGAACGGATTGATCGAATTGCGCGAGTTGCGCCCCAATCGAAAGCCCTTGGAGCACTGTGTTTGCTTGCACAGCGCGTTGGGCAATTGCAATGGGTGAAGTATATTCTATCGCCAACTCTCGGCCCTGTGCAGAACGCGGAGGGCGGGGAAGGAGGCCGTTATCAATAGCGAGGAACATCGTTCGGTTGATGAGTGGCGATAGAAACTCGGAGGCCAGGCGTGACAAGATAGGCGATAATTGACGCAAGCTATCCTGTGTCCGTTGATTAACTTCCACCGTGGTCATGCGATCCACTTGCGGTAGGTTCATCCAATCCACGTAAAACATTTTCTGAATAAGCGCACGCTTCTGCTCAATCAGAGCATCGAAATAATTGGGCTGAAATCCATTCTGCCAAAATTTAGGCTCACCCAAATCTGGGTTGTAGAAGTTAATCGAGCCAGGATCTAAGCGCAGTGGGAGGATCATGCCTTCTGCGGGAGATAATAAGGGAGGATCCGTGTTCTTCGCAGCCGCACGGGTCATGATCTCAACCATCGTATTTAGATGATTTGCTTCAGAATACGCAGCAATTCCAGGGCCATAACCGTAAGCCTCGCCAGCACGTTTACTCCAACGCGCAAACATAAATGGAAAATCATCAAAACCTTCTTCCAACATCATGTGTTGATTGGTAGCGTCAATAAAGCAAGACTTATACGGCTTTTTGCTCTTAACGGCGCCACGCCCGTAATGCTCATCACGCGGCTCGATTGCTTGCACTACTTCAAATGTAACTGTCAAGCCATCCCGATAAGCCTTCACAACTTTTTCGTGCACATTTGCTTCGCCAAAGCGACGAATCATTTCAACAGGACGGTACGAGCGGCAAAGGTAAATTATATCATTTTTGCCGCTTTCGTTCTCCATCGTGTAGCACGAGCGCAGTTGCTCTGTGTTAAACATGATCTTGCCGTCTTTAAACGTGACAGCCATAGCAGCGTTGCCAAATGCAACAATATCGAGGTAAAACTCAAATGCCGCTGTGGCAAATGAGCTTTCTGGGGATGAGAAAATATCAAAGAGAAAATCAGTGGCGTTATCCAACCACATACGTGCTGCGCGGTCTTCCCCACCTTTGAGACGAATATACGCCCACTTGCCCGCAGGAGGCGTGAGCATACCATGTAGTCCACCAGCAAGTTGCTCCGTTGCGTGGAGTGCTGTCGAGTCGTATATCTTTTGTGTGCGTCGATCACCTGGTGTGCGCTTAACTGTAAAATCACGCTTGGGCAGCATAAGATCTGCAACGTTTTGCCACGTTGTATCATACGTGGAACGGTCGGACTTCATCTTACCCAGACGGTCCATGTAAGGTTTGACGTTTGATTCCAAGTTAGCCACCCAAAAGTGTTTTGCGTGTTGCGGCCCCAACATCTGCCACGGCACCGCTTAAATTAGATGTAATATTACCAGATGAACCTTGGGCAAGGGCGCGACGTTTGCGCTCCGCCTCTAATGCCGCTGTGTCATCACCAGCAACGGGGGTTTGGATGATTTGAGGCGTTGGCATCTTGGGCTTAGCAAAAGGATTTAGGCTTCCCATGTTACACCCCCTTGGTCACGAGATAATTCACAACACCAGATCCGCTTGCCGTCACAACTGACAGCGTATCCCCATCTTCTGGTATCCGAAAGCCTTCAGAGGTGCCAGCGAGGATGAGCGCATCGGTTGTCACAGCCGTTGACGCACCATTTGTAATGCGAGCGTAGAAATCAACATTCGACACGAAGCGAATAGTATCTTCACTACCCGATCTGAACGAAGCAATGGAAGCCGACGCCGATGTCGTGCTGGCAGATAAGTTACCCGTACCAGTTGAACCTAAAGTCATAAGTCTCATGATTAACCCTCATAAATCTGAATAGTTGCACCAGCTGATTCTGTGCTCACCACAGCAGGTGATACAGTAACAGACCCAGCGGCTGCTGTTTCCACAACATAATCCCGTGAGTTTAGAGGCGATCCAACTACAGTAATCACGCCACCTGCTGCCAAGCGACCGAAGCCACTTCCAGCCGATGCGATTGTTGCGGGTGATGTGAAGCTAATATCCGTTGCGGTGATGGTATCGCGCTCATTGACTTTGAGCTGTGACCGACGAGACATGTTGCTCGACGCTCCCCGCGAAATCAGTTGTCTAATACGTGTGCCGACGTTCATGTCATGCTCCTTGTTTCAAATAACTAGCGGACCCCACACCAGCAGTTTCATTACTCGATACTATTCTACGCCCTTTTGAGTCCTTTGTAAAGGAAGATCTACCGCGTTTCAGCCCTGCAAAAGTCAATAAGAACGAGTCCGCCATGTCAGGTGAGCTCCCTGCCGCCTTCTTGTCCACCAATGCCCACTTACCGTTGCTATCCTTCACCTCCCACTCCACCGACGACAGCTGCGCCGCAAGCGACGTTGCGTTGCTTGGTATCGATACCAGCCCGCTCTCGAACCACTTGCGCCCCCGATCCCACAGCTCCACCCGGTGCGATACAAACCGATCTCCCACCTGCGACCCTGTCAGTGCGACGTTCACCTTACTCACTCTCACAGGCTCGCCCTTGAGTACCTCTGCTAGGCGTTGTGCCGCTGTCGCCCCCATCCCAATAGCGTCAACACATATCTCATCTGGCTTATCCTTCTCATCGCACTCCCAGTACCAGTCCGCAACCATCCCCACGCTCTGCAAGACCTCCTTGCCACCCCATGACCTTATGTCTAACAACTTGTTACCGCATCGCCGCGCCAACGCTGACTTGTCTCGTCCGTCCGACACGTCGAATCCCCACACCATGTAGTCACTGTCTGGCTCCACATAGCGTGTCATTGCCTCGTCAATCCACGGTCTTGGGATCACGACGCCGCTATCCTCAAGAGAGAACTCACCCAGGACGCGGACTTTATACTCGTACGACTCCTCGCCATGTTGACGCTTCATGTCGTCAACAAACTCCTGTGTCACACGTGGACTGTCGAACGCCGAGACCGTTAGCGTCCACCACATGTCCGAGTTCACCGTGAAGCAGTCGTAGAAGTACCCCGATGCGCGGTTCGGGTTACCAATTAATATGGTAATAGCCCCTTCCTCCGACATGACCCCTTGACCTGCCAAGAATATAGCATCCCCCACCCCTGGTGCCTCATCCGCAATCAATATCGGGTTCTTCGCGTGATACCCCTGAAACGACTCCGGACTCTCATCCCTAGCCGTACGCGCCACTGCAAAATTCTCAAGCATTGTCACACGATCCGTCTGATGGTCAAACGGGAACAACCCTTGTAACTCGGTTGGTATATTATAGATCCATTTACGTATCTCTGGCCACAACACCGCCTTTAACTGCGGTGACGTTGGTGCCGTACACGGAATCTTTGCATCAGGGAAACACGCCAAACCCCAGATAATAGTACACGCAACGAACATGGTCTTACCCACACCGACACCTGACTTCACCGCAAATCGACGCTTACACTTACCATCAGGACTATTCGGTATCCCTGCTTTTGCTTGGGCCACTGCCTTTATGACTTTAATCTGCCACGGTAGCAACTCCACTCTAAGTATATCACGGCAGAACTCATCTGGATTATCTTGCCAATACTTAATCAACTTTGGTAAATTTGTTTCAATATCTAATTTTACTTCACTGATCGGTCTCATTAGCGACCTCTCCTTCAATTACTGGGCGATCGAAATTCTCCAATTGCTTCCACGCTCCTCTTACATCTGGCCCCAAATTCACTTCAATTGATTGGGTTGCTTTCCCAAAACCTCTGTCCATGAACTCTTTAACAGTGGCTAAGACCACCTTGGGATCTTCCGATGCCCGAGCCATGTTATACAGTTTATGCATCAACTCTGGAACAGCCATACGTGAGAACGTTGAGAACTCCTCCGGCGTCATGACGACTGGCTCGGGCAGGTTGACTGCTGCTATAGGATTCTTTTTAACGTGCTCGTGGGCAGCGTGATATTGTGCAAGCGTAAATTCGCAGTCGTTTATAATGACGTGTTCGGTCGGACGTGTTTTACCTGGCTTACGTGTACGTTTGACTGGGTATCCTGCACGTATGAGATCCACAAGGATTGGTTCAACGAGTACTTGTCGTGTCACGGTGCGCCTCCAAGATGCGTTGAATTGTGCCATGTGACAGCTTTGTAAGAGTCATGATCGTTGTAAATGACGACCCTTTACGTTTGAGATCAATAACTTGTACGCGCTGTTCGGGTGTATATGATTTGGGACGTGGCATAGTGAATATTATATACCGGTATAAGGTGGAAGTAAAGCGGGGAGTGTGATGTGTACCGGTATGATTCCTTATTCCTGATATTTTCTTAATGATATAATGTAGTAGACACCACCCCCACCGATGGGGGAAGCACTCCCCTTGAAAAACTGTTCATGAAACAAAAAGCTATGGACATGCTACGCATGACTTAATGTTTATATAAGGAACGCTACGCGTGCTTTAATATGGCGCGGCCCTGAATAAATTATTCATTTGTCATAGCGCGTTCTTATTCCCCGATTGACACATGACCCAGCCATCATGATGCATTTGTCATAGCGTGTTCTTTTCATCGATTCCGTGATGCATGAATCATACCCCAGCACCATGCAAAATGATACATTATGTCATGTCAAAAGGTAATATTATTTCGTGGAGACTATCTGTTGATATTGGCAACTTTCTTTATGTCATTAGGAAACATTACTCAGGTTTAGGTAATCATTCATAATTGCATATCTTAAGATAACCTGAAAAAAGAAAGTTGCCAAAAGTTTGGCTATTTTCTTTATGTCCAATAAGGGTCATAAGTCATTGATCTAATTGAATAAAGTATAGGATAATAATCTAAGGAATATATGCGGTGCTATTTTCTTTATGGAAACATTTTGTTAAGTCATTGATTTTATTATAAATGTTGCATATCATTTGAGATAGTAGCCACAAATCTTAGCCATCGGGACACAAAATCACGATTTTTTTGCATAACACACGAAAAAAGACGCATTAAACCCCACATACGTAAGGTTTAATTTAAACGATAAAAAACCCAGAAAAAGAAACGTGAAATAATATTACAATATATACAAATAAAAGATAAATCATTATGTAAATATATTTTGAGTACTTTTTAACACGTTCTTGCGTATCCCGTCATGCCATTATCTTTTTTCTGCCACTTTCTTTATGTCAAGAAACAACGCAACAAAATAACACAAAATCCCATCACTTTTCTCTTGCGTTTTTAATATCATGTGATATTCTTATAAACATACCGAGGGAATCATCCCAAACGTATAACCATTCGAGAGACCTAAATCATGACAAACTACATATACATCTATGAACGTTACCGCGACCTGGGACTATCCCATGAAAATGCACGCCTAAACACGTTAGACGACGCGGAATGCGCTGGTGTGTCGGCCAGCCAACGGATTCGCTTATCCTATTACATCAACAAATTGAAAGGGGTATAAAATGCGAGTGATCCCAGTCAAGGCAAAAACCAGATCATACGGTTATCAAATCCAAATAGTAGAGGGAAAACGCCCATCATACGTATTGAGTGACGTTTTCTTTTGGTACAAATACAAATCAGATGCAATTAAAAAATGTGAATATATTAACTCAACAGGGAGAATCTAATCATGCAAAGCGCAACAGTATTTTTTAATAATTACGACTATCTTGACACGGACATTAATGGAACGGATGAATCAATCCGCGAATATTACGCAATCGGAAAACCTTTTAACCTTGGGTCAGATGATGACAATATCGCAACGGTTAAAGATTTGATCATTCACGGGCGCGGGCAACGTGACAGGGAAATTGCTATGAAATTTGCGTGGAATGCAAAACGACTAGGATTTCGCGTATTCCTATCCGAATCAAGAGAATATGGGTTCATCACCGATGATTCAGAAAGCCGGGTTTTGTCTTTTGGCACATCGCACTGGATGATAAACTTGTCTGGTAATTATCAGCCAAGCTCCGGTCATGGTTCAGGATGGAGTATAGCAAAAGATCTGGATGTTTTTCAGAATAGAGAATTTATTCAAAAATGTCTTTACATGGAATCACCATTTAAAAACACAGTGCTATCAACCGTTAAAGATTACATGGGTAGATATAATTCATCATCAAAATTCACGGAGATTTAACCATGGAAAAAATTAAAGTGAAAGTCCGTTTTATATATCCGCGTTATCCTGATGGGTCGCGAGAGGTTTTGGCGGTGTTTATGGGTGGACGATTCGGCCTTGAGTATAAACACGGTCCCCGATACGAATGTTATGCACATATAGGTCAACACGGTTCTTGCCATTGGTCGTTTTCACAACGTACCCGCGCAACACCCGAACAATACGCGCCATTACTTAAAGAATTGCAATCTATAGGCTATGACGTGCAGATTGCCTAATCCCCCCGCGTGATAACCCTGTAATCTATGGGTTATCTAGCGGCGCGATTATGCGACCGATAACAAGAGAGGATATAATGCCCCCATTAACCCCCGCCCACTGCCTATTCCCGCGTACCCAATGGCATAGGGGACATTATCGGGGCGTGGTGCAAGTTAAGGTCATGGATCAAGTGATCTGGAATGAATATCTCCCTCGCGCGTATAGCAAGGAAGATGCGTTTAGGGATGCGGTTAATTTTATAAAAGAAAGGATGAAACCATGACAGATAAAAACACCGAAGAATATTTTAAATTATACACAACTGAATTATTGAAAGGAAAATAAAATGAAACAAACATTACTCTTATGCCTTGGCGCGTTCGTGCTAGGCGTATTGTTTACCGTGGGGTTGAATAGTTCAGGCCACGTGATTAAGGTCGATGTCGTGGCCCCTGCTGGGTATACAACGGGCCAAATGGAACAAATGGGCGCATTACTGGAAGGGATAAGGAAATGAAAGAATTTGTATTTTTAATGATTGCGGTATCAGTTATCGCATGGTTCTCGCATATCTTCACGTGCTTTGCAGAAGGCTGGTGGGGGTTCTTAATCGCTGGGGCCATTATGCCGCCTATCGGCGTATTCCACGGTATTTATGGTTTTAACGGGGGATGGAATGCAACAAATAATCGGTTTAATAATACTAGGATCTATGATTTACGGTGCGATAAAGACAGCGCGTCAGGAGAAACAAATGTTTGGACGCGCTGGGATTGTTGATTATGTAATAGGCGCTATTATGGGTTTTGGATTATCCGTTATGATAATTATACTATTATCACTCGTCGCGGCGTTATGCCTTGGCGCATTGTAAGGGGAAATAAAATGAAAAACTTTAACACTGAACGAATCGAAATAGCTTTAATCATATCAGGCGTATTCTTGGGGACTTACTTATTCCTCATGGGTTGCGCGAGTATTTGGGAGGGGTTGAAATTATGTTTAAATGGTTAAGAAATAAAAAAACGCATGATATTACACCGCATCACCCAATGATCGGGAAAGTTTATAAACTTGATAATGATAACCCGTTTAAAGAGTATTTTGTGCGGGTTATAGACGTTAAGAAGAACGATAAAGGCGTGGAGTGGGTAAGGTTTTCTATGATTTTTAAAAATGGCACATGTTACGCCCGCGATTGTTCAGAAAAGATGGACATTTTTATTAAGATTTACAAAGAATGCGAGGTTTAATTATGTTTCTATCAACTAACGACAACCTTGCCCCATGGTTCATTCAATATCAATGGGCATACTACATGGCACCTAACCACGTATGCAACCCCGCGCGGTTTGATGACCTAATACGCTCTAATGATAACCGCAAGCCGATTCGGGTATGGGCGTCACCTATAGGTTACCAATGCGCGACGACATTGGAGAGCTTTGCATGTTCACATATTTCAACGAGACCGTTATGAAAGGAGAATAAAATGTTTGATAAAGTAAGACAATGGGGTCGCGACAAAGGCATCATTTATGCGGGGAATGAGAAAAACCAAGCCCTCAAAACTATGGAAGAACTCGGCGAATTATCTGGGGCATTGCTCAAAGGTAAAGACGCCGAGATCAGAGACGCATACGGGGATATTCTTGTCACCGTTATTGTTGGCGCGGCTTGCCTAAATATTAACGCGGAGGATTGCCTTGCTGAAGCATATGAAGTAATATCAAAACGCACTGGTAAAACAGTCGATGGTGCTTTTATAAAAGAATAAAGTTTACAGGTGGGCGGCACTCGACGGCAATGTGATCGGCTGTTAATAGGATCAAGCTGCGGTTCTGGTACGTAGGAGCGTGGCCCGGATGGATAATATAGCATGGCCTGTTGATTTTTGACGTGTTATATAATAGAGAGCCAATAGCCGCCGTAAATGGATTATTGGCAATCAGGGCAAAGCTAGAATTTTTAACCCCGTGGATTCAGTTCCACGGGGTTTTGAATAATTTATGCATTTTAATCTATAGATTATGCAGAGACATAACGCATGATTGGTTTTGTTTTACCAGGTGTTTTTTCCAGTTTAATACGCGCTTGGTAGGTCAATGTATCAATGACTTTATCAATATCGACTTTATGAACTTTCCTAAACTTACGGCAAATCTCCGTTTTTGTCGGTTTCTCGTCTTTGATATACGCAAACATTTCATCAATCAACGGATCTTCGCGGCGGTCTTTTGTACCAATGCCAGACTTCACAAGTGACCGGACGAACTCAATCGACGCATCGACAATCTGCTTGGCGATGTCAATATGCAGGGAGCTCATCAACGGGTCGTTATGGTTCTCGGAAATGGCGAACACCATAGCGATCTTGATGACGTTCTCGGTGTAACGTGCATAAAGAGGGCCAGTTCCGTCCTGTAATTCCATCTTGCGTTGACGCTGATAGATGAGTAATTCGTTCATGTTGTATTCGGACGCTACATTTGTCGCGTATGCCTGGCCACCCATCAGATCGTTCACTTCAATTGAGTCAGCAATCTTGTGCCAACGGTTCACAAGGTCATCCGGTGGGTTACGATCCCCAACGTTAAAGTTATATTCAGGGTTTTCAATCTTGGGTTTAAGCACGACAAAGCGATTAAGTTCCCCGGAGTCAATCGCATCAGGTGTCAATGCTTCCGCGTATTTGGCCTGTGTAGACGTACCATAGATGCACAGATTCGGACATTCGATGTTGACGGGATCTTTCTTTGGGTCAGAGTACATACCGCCCTGATACAGGACAGATGACGAGCTGTAGAGTTCCGTGAAGATCTTGGCGCATGAGCGCAAGTAAGGTTGTGCATTAGACCCGCCGATGGACGCCATGAGCATCCCGAACTCATCCAACATCATGAGAACGGATGGTTTTTTCATAAGCATTGTCAGGACACCTTCACCTGACTTAATCGCATCAGGTCCAACGAAGCGGGAGAGGTTGGACAGTTCGGCGAGTTTCTTGATGCACTTGCGCGAATGATCCTTACCATCACCTGTGTTGGCGATCCCGACAAGGTACATATTCGTACGTGTGCCGAATTTATCGTACTCATAGCGACGGCCGAATACGGCCCCTGCAAAGCTGATAACATTGAGTAATGTGAGTTCTGGTTGAGGTTGCAGGGCGCAGGATAAGATCCAATCAACGGTGTCTTTGATCAATCCGCGGGGGATGACCAGTTCTCGATCGTGTTTTGATTCTGCTTGAATTTCGCTCAAATTCTGCGAGGATTCTGCTTGAATTTCGCTCAAATTCTGCGAGGATTCTGCTTGAATTTCTACAACTGGCTCATCATCCCCAAAATCAATAAGGTTATACGCAACCGCCCAATCAGATTGAGTCGGTTTTCCTGTCTCATTGTGATTATGTGAACAATGAAAATGTCCTTTTGGATTACCACCTTTTCCTTTTGGGAAATAACCACTCTGTGAGATTGATCCTTTTTCCTTGTCTGTGTGTTCGTCAAATTTTGGGCATTTAAGACAATACATCCCTGTGTTTGTTAGGCCCATAGAGTGAGGCAGGAGTAACGGCAGCACGTCATCTTCCATGTCGATGTCGGGTTGCCTGGCCTTATTGTCCATGAACACGGCAACAGTGCCGAATTGCTCAAGGATATGGTTGAAGATGACCTCGAAGTCTTCTTCTGGTAATGTCGGGTATGTGGTTAAAGGTAGGTTATACTTGGCACCTGATGTGTGGGTACCACAGGCAACGAATTGTTGACCATTTCCAAGGAACTCAATGGCGCCTTGTTTTGTCTCAATGATACGTTTGGAGAATGTGCCGTCTAAAAAGAATGGGAATACGAATTTTTTGGAGTTTTCTCTTGTTCTAAATACGGCGGTAGGGACAAAATTTAAGATTGTTTGTTTGATTTCGTCCGCTAAGTCAGAATCTATATCGACATCAAGCGCACGAAGGTGACGGGTTTGGATGCAAATCCCGTAATCAGGTTGTTCGGACCATTCAATAATGGCCTTGTCAGTCGCGTTTTTCTGTGTCCAATTAAGGATGCCACCGACTTCTCCGTTGTAATATTTGGATGGCACTTTGCCAGTCGAACGTAATGCCGACTTCGCTGAAATCTTGGCATTAGGATTAGATACAACAGGTAGAAGGTCATGTGTCAATCCAATGGAAACGAAATGATCCCATTGTTCTTTTGTCGCACCGTACATGGCAACCTCTTATTTTGTATAGGGGCAATTAGAGCAGACGTGGCAAATTTGTGGTTGCCGAATGATTGGTAAATGTGGGTAAGTCTCGTTGATCTCTGTCGTAGCCTTCTCAATACGCATGGCGTAATCAGGTGTCATTCCTCTGATACCTGTCTTTAACAGATAAAGATAGTGGCGATCACACTTGACCTTCTTTGCAAGTAAGTCAATCTCTTTGTTGGATGCAAGTTTCATCCATTGGACTAAAGCATTTATGTTATGTTTCATTTTTTTTGTATCTCCTGATATTTTTCATCTTGACACGTTTTGTATCCGTGTGTCAAGATGAAAAATATCAGGAGATACAAAAAAAATGAAACATTCACATTTATCAGCATCAGCCGCACATCGTTGGATGGAGTGCCCTGGATCGGTCGGCATGTCACTCAACGTTGAAAAACTTGGCTCGGGCGCGGCGACAGAAGGTACGAAGGCACACGGAATCGTTGAATCATTGTTGTCTGGTGAGCAGATTAAATTAGACGACGAGGCAATGTTTCAATATTGTTTAGATTTTGTTGGATATGTGAAATCAATCCCCGGCACAATACATTCAGAATTAAAACTTGACTATTCATGGGTAACAGGAATCAGCGAGATACAAGGTGAGCCTGACAGCTTTGGTACATCGGACGTTGTTATTGTTGGGGATAATGAGCTTCACATTGTTGATTTTAAATACGGCATGACGAAAGTGTCAGCGCAACAAAACATGCAATTATTTTTGTATGCGATGGGTGCCAAGTATAAGTTTTTCAAAGGTAAAAAGCCAAAAATTTATTGTCACATTCATCAACCGCGTATTGATTGGGTTGACGTGTGGGAGGTGCCGAGCGACATCTACGATATGACCGCAAAGATCTACAACTCTGCCCGGCAAGTAGCAGCAGGGATTGATGATGTGGGGTCATATTTGAAGTCAGGGAGTCATTGCCAATGGTGTCCTGCGAGGGGCTTCTGTATGGAACTTAATAATGATATGATGAAATTGTTTGATGAGCATCACGTTAAAGCAACACCTGACACGTTCGCAAAAGTGTTATCGCAGAAACGTCTTATGTTGAATTGGTTAGAAGCTGTCGAAGAAGCGGCGGTGATGTGTGCCAAGGAAGGAAAAGACATTCCTGGATTCACATTGAAAGATGGACGCAAGGGTAATCGCAAATGGACAACTGATGAGTTACCATTACCCGAAGACGTTACGTATAAAAAAGTTATGTTGACACCGAGCGAAGTTGAGAAGAAACTACCACGTAAGAAACATGAAGAAATTTGGCAGGAACTCGATCAATTGATTGAACGTGCTCCTGCGAAACAGGTGCTTGTGCCTGATTCCACAAGTGATTTCGAAACAGAGGACATGTAAAATGAAAGTACTATTGAAAAACGTAAGAGTGAACTATCCGAATTTATTTCGGGCAACTAAATCGGCTAAATTTCCGGATCAAAAACCTGCTTACAGCGTTGACCTGTTAGTGGAAAAAGGTTCAGATAACGATAGCGCGATTGAAGCAGCAATTAAAGCTGTTGCTGCCGAGAAGTTCGGCGATGATGCGGTTAAGAAATTAAAAGCATTGCGCCCGAACACTCAAAAGTTTTCCTACAAAGATGGGGAAAACTTTGATCGTCCAGATGTGAATATTCTGTCTGCCAAACGTCAAGAATCAACGGGTCGCCCTGTTATTATTGACCGTGACAAATCACCTTTAACCGAAGCTGACGCTAAAATTTATTCCGGATGCTATTGCAACGTGTCCGTGGATATTTGGGCGCAAGGATCGCCGTACGAAGGCATTCGTTGCCAGTTATTGGCTGTTCAGTTCTACAAAGACGGTGATAAGTTGTCAGGTGGTGCACAACCAACTGATTCAGACTTTGAAGAAATCACAATTGATGACGATGAAGAACTGATCTAATCATGAAGCCCACAGCTATATTTGATATTGAGTGTTACAGGAATTATTTTCTTGTATCGTTCTTGGATGTTGAGAGCGGTAAAGTTAAATCGTTTGAGCAACGTGAGGGTGTGAATCTTGATTTCTTGGGGATCAAGAAAATCCTTATCAAATATAAACTTGTGGGCTTCAATTGTGCAAAGTACGATATCTTAATGCTGTCAGCCGCTCTCAAGGGTGGATTAGACCTGAAAGAAGTGTCTGACAGCATTATTAAGTTTCGATTGATGCCATGGGAATTTGAAGACCGGTACAGTGTGAAATTACCTCGTGTTGACATGATCGACTTAATTGAAGTCGCTCCAGGCATGGGAAGTTTAAAAGTTTATGGGGCGAGATTACACAGTAAAACGTTGTGGGATTTGCCGTATGATATTGATACGTTGTTAAACGATGAGCAGATAGACATTGTAAGAGAGTATTGTGCGAATGATTTGCAGACAACTTTGGATTTATACAATTATCTAATGCCACAGATAACCTTGCGTGAGGACATGAGCCGCACGTACGGGATTGATCTACGTAGTAAGTCGGATGCACAAATTGCCGAGGCTGTCATCAAGACAATCTTGCGTGAGAAATACAACGTGTACGCTAAGCGGCCAGATCTTGATGAGAATTATAGTTTTAGATACAAAGCCCCTAAATATCTCAAAGGTAAACTGAATGGGCTTGTTGACGCGATTGAGAAATTGACATTTGTTCTTGACTCCAACGGATCTGTTGTGATGCCTGATTACTTGAAAAACAAAATTGTTACAATTGGTGGAGGTAACTACCGTATGGGTATTGGGGGATTGCATAGCACAGAAGAATGTTTGACGGTTAATCCTCTTGACTGGGAGGTGCTACAAGATCTTGACGTTGCAAGCTATTATCCGTCATTGATTATTATTAACGGGTATTATCCAGATCATCTTGGAACAGCTTTCCTACGTATTTATAGTGATATTTACAAAGAGAGGTTGGCTGCTAAAAAACGTGGGGATAAGACACGATCAGATGTTATGAAAATTACATTAAATGGAACGTTCGGGAAGCTAGGGAGCAAGTGGTCCATATTCTATTCACCGGATATGTTGATTAATGTGACATTGACGGGCCAACTTAGTTTGCTGTTACTGATTGATATGTTGGAAAAGAAAGGCATACGCATTGTCAGCGCGAACACGGATGGGATTGTTGCTTGGTATGATGCAGGGGATACTGACACAGCTAAAGAAGTTATTAATGCTTGGCAAGATTTGACGGGTATGCAGTTAGAGAACACCGATTACTCCTCTGTCCACAACCGCGATGTCAATAGTTACATCAACGTGAAAGTCGACGGAAAAGTCAAGACAAAAGGCGCGTATGCCCTAGACGGCCTTGCGAAGAATCCGCATGGGGATATTGCGACGATTGCGGCGATTGAGTATTTGACAAATAAGACGCCTGTTGAGACAACGATCAGATCTTGCAAAGATATCCGCAAGTTTCTGTTTGTCCGTAAAGTCGAGGGTGGGGCAGTTAAGAATGATGAATATTTGGGGAAAGTTGTTCGGTGGTACTACGCCAAGAACGAAGACACACCCATACGTTATGCCAAAAATGGCAACAAAGTTTCGGAGAGTGATGGGGGAAGACCTCTTATGACCCTTCCGGATACATTCCCTGATGATGTTGATTATCAGAGATACGTTGATATGAGTAATGAAATCTTGAAACATATAGGAGTATAAAAATGCGTGATAATTATGTGCGGATAATTGAGAATTTGCAAACTGCAATTTATAAATCACACGATTCTGTGACAGTTAAATATGAATTACTTCGCAGTGCAGTTGATTTAATTTCTGATTTGACCGCTGAAAATGCAGCTTTAAAACGTGAGATTGAAGATCTTGAAATTGAAGTTGATATGCAATGAGAGAATCTGACATTGAAAAATACCTCGTCAAAAAGGTAAAAGAGATCGGTGGAGAGTGCCGCAAAGTGAAGTGGATTGGGCGTAAGAGTGCGCCTGATCGTCTTGTTGTTTTCAATGGTGTTTATTTTATTGAACTTAAACGTCCAGGTAAATATCTGAACCCAAGTCAGCAGCGTGAATATATCCGGCTTACACAACTTAATGCAGATGTCCGGTGTATAACCACCATTGAGGAAGTTGATGAGTTTATAAATGAAATTTATCCCTAGAGAATACCAGAAGATTGCGATCGACTGGATCAAGACCCATCCTAGATGCGCTTTGTTCCTGAACATGGGACTTGGCAAGACGGCGTCTGTCCTATCAACATTGGACACATTCCCCGTTCTTATTATTGCACCGCTACGTGTGGCTCAAACCACATGGCCGGATGAGATTAAGAAATGGGATGAGTTCTCACATCTTACCGTATCAATTATGACGGGTGCGAAAGCTAACCGCGAGAAGGCATTGAACACAAAAGCAGATATTTATACCATAAATTACGAGAACCTCCCATGGTTAGTAGAAGAATTGCAGAGTAAATGGCCGTTCAAAACGGTTGTTGCGGACGAATTGACGAAGCTCAAATCGTTCAGGTTACGACAAGGTGGGAAACAAGCACGTGCATTAGGTCGTGTTGCTTTTACTGGTGTCAAGCGTTTCATCGGTCTTACAGGAACACCGTCACCTAATAACCTTACGGATCTATGGGGTCAGATGTGGTTCCTTGACAAAGGAGAACGGTTGGGCCGCACATTTAGTATATTTACAGAGAGATATTTCAATCTTGGATATGACGGTTTTAGCCTTGAACCAAAAGATGGTGCAACCACAAAGATCCAAAATTCAATTGCCGATCTTTGCTTGTCGATTGATCCATCACGTTATTTCCCCACAGAATTACCGATTGTATCAACCGTATCTGTAGAGTTACCCCAGAAAGCACGTGTTAAATACGACGAGATGCTCAAGGAAATGTACACAGAAATCAATGATGTTGGCATCGAGGCGTTCAACGCTGCATCGAAGACAATTAAATGTTTGCAAATTAGCAGTGGTGCAATTTATACAGAAGATGGTTATGAAGTTCTCCACGATGAGAAACTCAAAGCGTTAGAGGAAATCATCGAGGAGACATCATCCCCGATCCTTGTGTCGTATCAATTCAAGTCAGATCTTGACCGCTTGATGAAGTACTTTCCACAAGGTCAAGAATTAGGTAAAGACCCTCAAATTATCGTTGATTGGAACGCTGGGAAGATACCATTGTTATTCGCTCATCCTGCATCAGCAGGACACGGACTTTCGTTACAACATTCGTGCAACGTTCTTGTATACTTCTCACACGGATGGAACTTAGAACATCATCAACAGATTCTTGAACGCATCGGGCCAGCACGTCAAAAACAATCAGGATATGACAGACCTGTATATGTCTATTCAATTGTTGGTAGAGACACAATTGAAGAAGATGTTATCGAGCGTTTACAAGGTAAAGCAACACAGCAAGAAATATTGTTGCGTTTTTTAGATAGAGCTAAAAAGTAGATTGACTATTAAATATCTTGTGATATTGTTTTTATATAAGGAGAAACGAAATGAACATTTCAACAATGCTATTAGGCCACATGGCCCGCGCTGATGAAGACAGGTTAAACAGATTCCGCAGAGTATGCCATAATATTATGGATGCAGTAGACGGACACGATGAATTTGTTTTGCTGTACGATGAAGCAGAAGAACAGGTGCGTGCAATAGATTGTCTTATTGATGATTTGCGCCGTGAAGAACGATACGCAGAGGAAAATGCAAAATATAGAGAGGATAGACCAAATGCTTAAACTAACCATAGAAACAGGATATTACACAGAAAACGATATTAAGACAACGCACGTATCTATTGTGTATATCAACCGTGATAATTTGGTTTATCTTTCTAAAGTTCAAGACGGAACTAAAATACATATGATTAACTCGGTGACCATAACGGTCCGAGAAACCCCAGAACAAATCATGGAGATGATAAATGCGTGACCCAATCGTTGACGCTGTATGCGCCAAGTTTCAATCCAGAAGCGCGGTAGGTATTAAGAAATACGGGACGACGCTAGCAGATAACAATGCAACGGAACGCGAGAAGCTGGTGCATTTACAAGAAGAATTAATGGACGCGGTTAACTATATTGAGTGGATATTAAGCGGTAAGGATATGCCACAAAAACTAGGATGCGCCGCAGATAATGACGACATTTGTTTTCCTTGTGCATCTAAGGGGTGGGTGTGCGAGAAGGCAAGAGAAAGGGCTGAAAAATGCCAACCCCAATGACGATTGAAATGGAGAATGAGATGACCAAAGATGAAATTCAAGCGGCTTGCGATTCCTTGTATGCCTTACGGGTATACGCTAGATCATGCGACGATAATATTGCATGGCATTTTGATACAATAGACAAATTAACAGAAACCATTCGCGCCGCCCTGCAATCTGCGCAGGACAAGGCCGAGAAGGTGGATTTAGAAGATCTGAAAAAAGAAATGAAGAACGCATTTATAGACGACGACAAAACAGGATTATTCCCAACAGTTTATTGGTGTTGCAATTACATCGCCCAAAACTACAACATCACAAGGAAAACAAAATGAACACACAGGAAGCGATTAAAAGGCTGTCAGAATTAAGCGGTGATGTTTTTGTGGGAGCATATACTAAAGAAGCCATCACCCACGCCATTGAACACATGAAGCGGGGGCATGGTAACTTTGATAGGCATTTTTCATGCCCTAATGACACTATGAAGATTCAAGTTTGCAAATTTGATAACGAAAAAACTTTTCAAGTTCGTGCCTTATCGTACAGTAAAGGGTGGGCAAATTGCATGGAAATATCTTCAAATACAGAAGATATTGGTACTGGTAATGAATGTTTATATAAAGCAGCACCCGAACCACCACAAGAAAGGAAGGATTGAGATGATGAAATATACACGAGAAGAACGACCATGGATAACAGCACAAAAAATTGAATTTCTGACGGTGGACGGTAAAAATATGTATGCGCCAAATAATGTAGAAATTTGGCTATTACTTCAAAATTGGGTTGAAAAACGTGAAGTCATATTCGGGCATGAGTTTCTGCGAAACCAGATCACACGAACAGAACCACTTATCGGGTTTGGCAGTAAGAAGGCAATAGTATGTAGATCGGCAGATGACGCTAATAAAATGATGATCTATCTGACTGACCTGTTTTGTTATGCATCCCCCGAATTGATAACAGATTATGACCCACGCGCACATCAGGAGTGCTATCCATGACAGATACGCTTGAAAGATTGAAATGCTTATATTCTGCCGTCAATAACAAAAAAGAACTTGGATTTTATGACCTAGAAACATTAGATCGTTCTATTGCTGAAATTACAGTGTTACGGCAACAATGCGCGATTTTGGAAAGAGAGTTACAAAAATGACCCAACAAGAAAGGAAGGATTGAGATGGCCCACTATAATTATAAAGATAACCATGAATTTAGGGTCGATGTTCTTAGATCTGTAATCACCGGAATAGGGTATTGGGTTATAATTCTTGTTTTGTGGAAATTGGTTAAGGTTGTTTGCCTAACTATTGATATTTCGACTTGGTGGGGCCTTATACCGTTTTTTATTATTTGCCCTCTGATTTTCATGTTATCGAAATGGATTTTAAAATGACCCAACAAAACACGAAGCAGGAGAAACGGAAACCATACGAGTGCCAAGAATGTGGTGAAATATTTGAAAGATATCTAAAGCCTAGTGAACTGAAAAGGGGTGAAGGTAAGTACTGCTCTATCAGTTGTGCGTGTAGAGCAAGATCTCGTGGTAATAAGTTTGCAGTAAAGGAGAGATAATATGAACAAGACGCCGGATGTGATTTTAGTTGAAAACGATAAATCTGGGTGGTTTCCAGCGGAATGGGATACTGGTCCAGATTTTGTCGATCAAAATGATGTCACCAAATACATCCGCGCCGATCTATACACCGATCTTTTGAAACAGGCGCGGGATGCTTTGGCTACGTGTAGAAATACCGCGCCGCCGTTTCAGTGTGATTTTATTTTTGATGAGTCGCTTGTATATGGCGCACTGACCGCAATCGACAAAGCGTTAGATGAAAGCAAATGACCGAATACAACATTATAGATAATAAAATATACATCAGCCTTTCACATTAGTGTTTATTTGAGATAGGACCTGTGATAGAGTTTTGATACCCGGGTTACCGATAACCTTGTCTCGCTCTTGATCCGTAGTGTGGGTAAAACGGATCAGCCTTTCTTTTTGGTGAAGTAAAATGAAAAACTTCGACGCAGATAAATGGTTCTGGAAATATGTTGACAAGCGTTCAGATAATGAATGTTGGGAATGGGTAGGCTATAAAACGCACAAGGGTTACGGGCAAATAAGTAGGTGGGCAGGTATACCAAGGTCTAACGCGCATAGAGTTTCATATAAGATACATTTTGGAGAAATCGGCGAAAAAATACTTGTGTGCCATAAATGTGATAATAGAAAATGTGTAAATCCAGAACATTTATTTCTAGGCACGCCAAAAGAAAACATGCACGATAAAATCAACAAAAATAGAAGTGCGTCAACGGGAAGGTTATTAAATAAAAATATTGTCTTAGATATAAGAAATCTTAGAGAAAACGGGGTAAAATACAAAGAATTGGCTGAAAGATATAATGTATCACAAAATACAATATATGACATATGTAAGGTGAATACATGGAAAAATTTATAATTTATTAACCCTAGTGTGGAGGCTATGATGGAATTACGTGTTACATGGACAAATGCGACAAGAGTTGGGCAAGAGAAAGAACGTGTTGAAGTTGCGTATCAAGAGCGTTTATTAGAGCTATTTGATTCTGCTTCTAATGCTTTTGTGTGCAAACAACAATTTGAATTACAGCATCAGCCTGTCGGTCATCAATGGCAGAAATACAATATCCTAGCCCATGTTGAAGCCTGTAAAGGGTTGTTACCTTCTGAGAAACATCTCGCTCATTTCCGTGTTGGTTTTTTTGACAACTAATCTAGAAACAAAGGACGATATCATCCACCGCTTGCAGAAAAGATTACAGGCGGTGGAATTGAGCTATCATGACCTACTTGAAAACTTTGACGTTCGTGTTAAGCTCGCTTGCAAGTCAGAAATAAATAAAGCAAAGAAGTTGGAAAACCAACTTAAGGCCATTCAAAAAATCGTGGGGAAACGAAATGGACGAGACAATTGACTTTATGGATTACATCGTTGATGTGTTCATGTCAGATGGATTTGGCGTAGAGTTAAGTCAATCCAGTGATGATGGCATCATCGTCCGTGTCATAGTCCCCGAATATCCCTTCCACCAAGTATCCCGTTTCTTCCCATTCAATTGCCGCCCATCCGAGGCGGCTTTAATTTATTGGGATTTGTCTAACTCGATCAGAAGGAAAGAGCGTCATGCAGCCAAAAGAATGGCCTGAACAGGCTGTTGAGAAATTAAAGTTTCTAATCAAAGATGGGTTCTCCGCAAGGCAAATAGCGGACAGGCTTGGGTTTTCCAAGAACTCTGTCTGCGGGAAGGCCCACCGCTTAGGGTTATCAATTGGCAACGGTAACAACGTCATGTCATCCGTCCGTGTTGGTCGCAAGAAGCCTATCAAACAGCCGCGCTTATTGGCGATGTTACCAGACAGGGGTAAGTGTCAGTGGCCTGTAGGTGATGGGTGGTGTGGATGTAAGGCAGAATTTGAAAAGCCCTATTGCGCTGAACACGCTAAGAAGGCGTATAAAGGGAAGGTTGAATTTGGTGACGACGAGTTAAAAAAGTTGCTGGGGATCGACTAGTGGTCCCATAAAAACAACTTATTTTATAACAAATGGTGTGTAGATTTTTCGAGACCCACGAGTTTTACAAGATTTTTTCTTACTTTTTTTATTTAAGGCTTTATCTAAGTCCCAGCCTCTATCAATGCGCCATTTTAATCCAGTGCTAGTTATACCTATTTTTCTAGCCCAATCCTCAAGGCACATAGTTTGTTGATTATAGGTTATCATGTGCCCTTGTTTTCTTATAATAGCATCTCTACATTTCTTTGCTGTCCTACCAGCATTACAAGGGTTGCATGAGCAAACAATATTTTCAATTCTATTGTCTGTTTTTATTTCATTTAAATGATCGATGCATATGTCTTCAAAATTCAATAAACCACCACACCAATGACAATTATAAGGACCTTCACCATAATTATTAAAGAAAACAACCCTGTGTTCATAAGCATAACCTGATTTATGTCTTATATGCACTGGTATATTATCATTTTTGATAAGTATGTATCCGTTAGAAGATATTGTTTTGTGTTTTACAACGCGGTCGTTTAAACTTCCCCTTCTATACATCCTCATATAATGCTTTTCACACAAGTCTGCATTTGTTGACCTGACATTTATATTACAATTTTCAACACTACATATTTTCATGTTTCAATTATAGCACATATTGCGAAGTTTTCAACTTTCTTTTTAATAAATAAATTAAAAGTGGGGTGTCTGATTTTTCTTGATTGCAAGAGGCGTGAGCAGCCGCCCGGTTAAAATGGTCTTTCCCACCATGCGATCTTGGTAAGATATGCTCAACTGTGGCGGTATTATGCCGCCCAAGTTTTAGCGTCATCTTACCAGAGCAATAACAACAAAAGCCGCATTGCTCATTGAACAAATCAACAATCGGGCCTTTACGTTGGAAGGGTTTGCGCTTATGTCTCGACATAAAATCCTCCATAAAAAAACGCCCCGAAGGGCGTTAGGTTTTACTTGAGTTTTTTAACAGCTTTAACGCGGCCATACGCGGCTAGTGCGCCACCGACGATGGTGACAATCTCACCTTCAAGCCCACCAAGTGAGCCAGTATCAAAGCCAGCCCCGTTCAACACGGCACCAACAACAGCGAGCAATGCACCCCAGATCGTACGGGATTGCAGGAATGATTTGGTATCTTGAGTCATGTTATACCCCTTAAAAGGTCGGTTGTGCGCTTGGCTCTATTTGGCGTTTGCTTAGCCCAGAGCGACAACAAAGCATTGTCCGCAGCTTCATTATAGCGTTTTTGCTCCACCAAGCGCAATGTATTTTTGAAAGACAGTAATCCTGCTACACCAAGTTGGTATGCCATATTATGGATTGCACGCTGTACGTGTTCAGGATGCTTAGATAGCCATGGTAACTGTTTATTAACTTTTGCGATGTTGTCATCAACATGGCGTTGCAATAAGATGGATGCGACATCTTCTGGTATGCCTCCGCCACGCTCATCAATTAACGTTCCATAGCCGATAGTCCAATACCCCAAACTGTCCTGATACGCATAAGGGACGAATCCCTCGTCCCTTTTTAAGTCCTCTAATAACTTATCTTTGTTCATTTCTTCTT